>Ga0154774_1071_pt6 | contig 19305 bp, 13 predicted proteins | sample Rifle2008BG16ft_FD_105782 | JGI IMG/M metagenome (GOLD analysis project Ga0154774, IMG submission 105782) | Chloroflexi bacterium RBG_16_57_11
CGTTTCCAACAGACCTGCCTCAGGGGTCGGGACCGTTGCCTGTGGCTGGCAGGCCGTCAGCGTGAGCACCGAAAGGACGCCAATAGTCAAGAGCAGGACCGCTTTCATCATCCATTCCCTTTCTCAATATGGCTTTCAGGAATCGATAGTTTGATTTGATTATACAAAATCAAATCTGTATAATCAATAGCTCTTATGGCCTTGGAGTGTTAGAAAGCCGAATCCGCACGCAGGTGTATTCCCCGCGCTCGCTATCAATCGCCAGCGCGCCGCCGACCACCGCCAGCAAGCTGCTATGCAGGGCCAGACCGGCTCCGCTGCCTGAGGCAGAGGTCGCCAGACTGTCGAGGCCAACGCCATTATCCTCGATTCTGATTTCCAAACCATCCACTTGTGAGGTCATCCCGATGCACAGCCGGAGCGGCTGTGTGCTCCCCTCAGGCCGGGCGTGGCGGGCAGCGTTACGCAGGGCTTCGCGTGCCGCATAGAAGGCTACTTCTGTTGCCAGGGGTTGCAGGCTCCTGGCGCTTCGCTCGACCTGCGGATCAATGCTCCAATCGACATCATCGAAGGCGCTCTTCATTTCCTGGTTAGCCACCCAATGCAACGCTCCGACCAGACCCATGCTAGTGATTTCCGGCGTGATCGCCACAGGTAGATCGCGCAACAGGTTGGAGATCTGGCGGTGTACATCTCCAAGCAATCCCACTGCTTCGGCCTGCTGATCCGGCCGGGCGGTTGCGCCGCTTCTCAAGCTCAGCATGGCCGCGTGCAGCTGCGGTAGGACATCATCGTGCAAGACGCGCCGCGCACGCCGGTCGAGCACCTGGCTTTCGGCGAGCTGCTGCCGCTGCAATGTCATCAATCTCCGGGCCATTTCGGCGCTAACCTGCGTATCCACCAGCCGCTCGCCGGCGGAGCGGACGATTTCGATCTCCTCCTGGGTATACAAGCTGCCGTCCATTTTTTCGCCCAGCAGCAGCGCCCCACACAGGCCTTGCTGGTTCCACAATGGCACAGCCCAGCTAACACCCTCAAAGTCACCTTCGTCGAGTGGCAGGCATAGAGTCTGGGGTGTGAAACGACCGATGATCGTTTGAAGGTCCGGCGTCGGGGAGCCAGCCGGATGGGCCAGCGCAGGACCGAATAAGACAGCCAGCGGGCCAATGGGCGCCAGGAAAGCCAGCTTCGCTCCCAACACATTCTGGCAAAGTGCGTCAAATGTATGCTGCACATCGGCAACCTCGGGGGTCGCGGCAGGCACCAGCAGACGGTCATATAGATGCGGGCCGGCGATGAAAGGCCGCAGATCGGACATAAATCTGCCCATTCGTGCGACTGATGGTGCGCTTATCCCGGAAACCCAGGCGGGCAGCGATCTGCTCATTGGTCAGCCCCGCCGCCAGCATGCGCGCCACGGTTTGCTCATTCGGCTCAAGCAGCGCCATCGGCGACTGCTCATCCTTGGTCCGCACTTCCTGCACGCGCGCTTCGATCTCCGGGTCGATGAAACCACGCCCCGAGATGGCGTCTTTGAGCAGCGGCAGGATCATCTCCGGCAACAGGTAGTTCGATTTCCGCACATAAGCATAATGGCTCAAAATGCCAGAGCGACGGAAATCACGATAGAAGGCTTCGTCGTCCTGAATGGAATAAAAAACCACCGGAAAGCGCGGGAACTCGCGCCGGATCGCGATCGCCGTCTGGATGCCATTCAGCCGGCCAGCCAGCTGTACATCCAGCAGTCCAACCCTGGCATCGTTCTCCGTCGCACTGGAAAGGCAGTTATCCAGCGCCTCTTCACCGCTGGCGCAGTCATGGATCACCTGCACAGCGCCGGTAGACTCGAGGCCCGCACGCAGCGCTTTTCGAAGCCGGGCGTTATCTTCCACCAAAAGCAAGTTCATCATCCCGCCAGGATAGTCGATATCCACCTGGGCTGTCAAGCACCTGAGTGCTCGAATATCCGCACTCAGGCGGTGGATTTCCGTAGGGAAATTTCCTATACTTGAGGCAATTCAACCGGTTAAAGGAGCTAAGGATGAAAATCGATATCATCATCGTGTACATGCCGCGTTATCGCAAAGGCCATGAGATGAACTTTGTCCCACCGATCACCGCCATCCACCTGGCGGCGCTGACCCCAAAGCATCACCAGGTGCGGGTTTTTCACCAGCAGGTGGACCCCATCCCCTACGATACTGACGCCGACCTGATCGCCTTGTCTTTTTTCAGCGGTTTTGCGCCACAGGCTTATCACCTGGCTCGGACCTTCAAGCAGATGGGTAAAACCGTCATTGCGGGCGGGCCGCATGTCACCTTCTGGCCCGACGAAGCCCTGACGTGTTGCGACGCGGTGGTGATTGGCGAGGCTGAATCGGTGTGGGCAGAGGTGTTAGACGACGCCGAACAGGGTACGCTACAGCCCAAGTATATCGGCCAACCCACCTCTCTGGAGGGCCTCCCAACCCTGCGCTATGATCTTTTGTCGCCCGCTTTCTTTGTCCGGCGGGTCATCCAGGCGACGCGCGGCTGCCCGTTTTTCTGCTCGGTGCCATCGGTTAATCCCGGGTTTAGGGTGAGCCCGGTAGATGAAGTCATACGGGATATCCAATATGATGACTTTCCTCACTGGTGGCAACACAAAGTGGTGTGGTTTTGGGATGACAACCTGACCGCCCGCCGGCCTTATGTCAAAGAGCTGTTGCGAGCTATGATCCCGCTTAATAAATGGTGGCTGACGCAAGCCAGCATGGATATCGGCCGGGACGCCGAGCTGCTCGACCTGATGCGTCGCTCCGGTTGCAGCGGTGTCTTCCTGGGCATCGAGAGTTTCGGTGAGGAGTCGCTTCGCTCGGCAAACAAGCGGCAAAACAAGACCGCCTATTATAAGGATTGCATCGACCTCCTGCACCGGCATGGCATCGCCGTCATGGCCGGTTTTATCGCCGGTTTTGACGGCGACAGCCCGCAGAGCATCCTGGAGATGGCCGACCGCATGTGCGAGATCGGCGTGGATGTGCCCTTCCTGAGCATCCTGACGCCGTTCAAAGGTACTGCCCTGTGGAATGATCTGGAAGCGCAGGATCGCCTGTCCCCCGAGCGGGGCTGGCAATTTTACAATGGCTACAATGTCGCTTTTCAACCTGGGGCGATGACCCCGGAGGAGCTGCTCCAGGCGCATCGACAACTGTGGAAGCGGGCGTTCTCACCCCGCTATGTGCTCAAGCGGCTAACCCGTTCGGCATTCCGCCTACGCCTCGGAGCTTTGCTGCTCTCCCTGGCGATGAACGGTTTTTACGGTTTGAAGGCGTTGCGCGGCAACCTGCCGGTTGAGATGCAGGTGGAGGCGCAGCCAGACTGGGCTCCGGCTTTTGAGCTGCCAGGTGAATGGATGACATCTCCAGGGCCCATCAACCAAGAGCTAAGACAATCACTCGAGGTGCGCGAAGAGTCCAGGTAAATCCACCGCCCTGAAACATTGCATTAAGCCCAAAGATAGGGTACATTTCAGGCGCTATGCGCTTGCTGTTCGTCGCCGATGGCCGCTCCCCCATTGCGCTCAACTGGATCGAATATTTCCTGGTCCAGGCGCACGAAGTGCATCTGGCTTCCACTTTTCAAAACCCCATTGACACGCGGCTGGCATCCTATACCTTCATCCCGGTGGCGTTTAGCACGGTCAAAGCCACAGGCGAGGATCAGGCAGAGACAAACCGCCGTCGAGGCATCTGGAGTGCATCGGCAGTGGGATTGCGCACCACCCTGCGCCAGTGGCTGGGGCCACTGACAGTACCCGGGGCAGCCCGCCGGCTGCGAGCGCTGATCGATCGCCTGCAACCGGACCTGATCCACGCCATGCGCATACCATATGAGGGCATGCTGGCGGCGCTGGCTGGAGACAGCCCACCGCTGGTGGTCTCGGTCTGGGGCAACGATTTCACCCTGCACGCCCCCTCCACGCCACTGATGAGGCGCTATACACGCATCGCACTGCAGCGGGCTACCGTACTGCACGCCGATTGCCGGCGGGATGTGCGCCTGGCTTACAACTGGGGTTTCCCGGAGGCCGGGCGGGCGATGGTGTTGCCTGGCGCGGGCGGCGTTCAACCGGAGATTTTCTACCCACCCGAGAACATCGTCTCTGAGCCGATCGTCATCCAGCCGCGCGGGGTGCGCGCCTATGTGGAAAACCGGGTCTTTTTTCAGGCCATCCCGCTGGTGTTGGCAAGGAGGCCGGCTGCCAGATTCATCTGCCCGGCGATGCAAGGCGAGCCACAGGCTACCGGCTGGGTGCAAGAGCTGGGCATCACCGGCCAGGTTACGCTCCTACCGAAGCAGAGGCGCGAGCAAATGGCAGATCTGTTTCGCCGGTCGCGCGTGGTCGTCTCACCCACCACCCACGATGGCACACCAAACACTTTGCTGGAAGCGATGGCTTGCGGCTGCCTGCCGGTGGTTGGAGATCTGGAATCGCTGCGGGAATGGATCACGCCCGGGGTGAACGGTTTGCTGGTGGATTTGAGCCGCCCTCAGATGCTGGCTGAGGCGATTTTGGCGGCGCTGTCACAGGATGACTTATGCCTGCGGGCGCGGCAGGAGAACCTGCGCCTGATCGCCAAGCGAGCGACGTACGGGCAGGTGATGTCCACCGCAGAACAGGTGTATGGCGAGCTGATTGGCAAGAGGCGGTAAAAGACCGAGGTCGGTGCGGGATAACCGCTGGCGCCGTTACTGAACAGCCGCCTGCGCCAGCTCCATGAGCCGTTGACGAACAACTTCGGAAGCGAGATTGAACGCCCGCCCTAAAGGGCGAGAGGTTATATCCTTTTGCAGCATGAACGGTGCTCCGCGGTTTATGGCGTTTATGACCACCGCGTTATCCAATGGCAGGACAGCGGCGATTTTTTGGTTGAAGGTATGGCCGACTTTCTCCGGATCGACCATTATGCGCTGGTCGAACTGGTTCATGATTACCAACAAACGCCGGGTGTCTAATTTCAGGCCGGGCACCAGATCCAGGAATTTCCTGACTCGGGCGATCGAGGGGATGTCCTGGGAGGTCAGCAACACGATCATATCGCTTTTGTCCAGAGCCGCCAGGGTCACATCGTTCAAACGGTGGGCGGTATCGACGATTACGTAATCATAATGCTCGCTCAAAAAAGTGAGGATCTGGCTGAATTGCGGGCCGGTGACCAATTCAGAACGCTCGGGCCGAGATGGGGAGAGAATCCGTATGCCCGAGGTATGCGTGACCAGCACCTCATCGACCAGCTCGATATCCAGCTCGTCGACGCGCGGCGCCAGATCCAGGATGGAAGTCTTGTTCATTACATTGAAGAAGACCGCCACATCACCGTATTGCAAATTCCCATCCACGATCACCACTTTCGTATCATCATTCCGCAGCGTAGCTGCCAGGTTGCATGTCAGGGTAGTGCAACCTGTGCCTCCTCGCGGGCTATAAATCGTGAGGATTTTCCCCTTGCTTTTACCGGATGCGGTCCCAACCGACAGCAGGTCAATGGGCACTGGCATCTTTTCTTTCTCACGCCGGGCGATTTCGGCCGCTCGCTCCACCGCCGCAACCAGCTCTTCTATCACCGGCGGCTTGGCCAGGAAATCACGCGCCCCGGCGTTCATGGCGCGGCGGATGTAATCTACATCGTCTTGCACCGTCAGGATGATCACCTGCGTGTAGGGCACCTCCCGCTTGATCAAGCTGGTAGCCGTGATGCCATCCATGTCTGGCATATTCACATCCATGATCACCACTTCCGGCTTAAGCTCCCTTACCAGTTGTACGGCCTGGACGCCATTGGCAGCCGTGCCGTCTACTTCGATGTTTTCCTGGAAACGCAGCGTGCGGATGACGGTCTCCCGGGTTTGTGAAATATCATCGACGACGACACAATGAATTTTTTTTCCGCTCTTGGTTGACCCGTTGGCTATCCCTGGGATTGGCATATCAATCCGGCCGCCAGAGGTAGAATAGGGTGATGTGGTGGGGAGGAACGGGTATGAGGCATCGGGCTTGGATGGTGCCAAATCTGACGGCGCCAAATTTGGCGGCGCCGTTTCCGTGCCGGTTTGACGGGGCTTTGGCGGCGCCGAAAACAAAAACTGGCTGGGGGATTGCTCGATCGACGGTGCGCCGGTTGGTTTGGGAGCACCATCCGGAGCTTTGGCAGCAGGTGTTTCCCTGCGGCCACCGAACAACCGCCTCCAGAAAGAGGCTTTTTTCGGAGGAACCGCATCGGCTGCTCTCTCGGCAGTTTGGGCTGGCTTATTGATCAGATAGAGCTTATCTGGGTAATACTGCAAGGTGAAGAAGCGCTGGAACTCGCTCAAAGGCCGGCCCCCGCCATACACGCGCTGCAATAGCTGCCACGCTCCCAGGTGGTTGAAATCCGCATTCAGGATCTCGCCAACCAGTTTATCGCCTTTGCGCTTGTCTTTCCTGTTGTAAGCCGCTTGCGCTTCAGCCAGCAGTTTGTCAAATTTTTTATCAGCCATACCTGTTGCCTGGTTGAACGTTCAGGGCCGCCATATAGAGCACACCTCCGTATAGGCGATCGCTCCCTGACAGACTGCCGCCGGCAAACTGCCGCACGGCAGACTGCCGCTTTCAGATGTGAATCGGGTGCCCAGACGCTCCGTGGGCAGCCTCCATCAGCACTTCACTCAGCGTTGGATGGGCATGAACATTTCGAGCGATCTCCGCCGGGGTCAGCTCCATCATTTGTGCCAGAGTCAGCTCAGGCAGCAGCTCGGTGACCTCGGGTCCGATCAGGTGAGCGCCCAGGATCTCGCCATATTTTTCGTCGGTGATGATTTTCACCCAGCCAGTCGTTTCGCCCATTCCAAGCGCTTTACCGTTTGGCTGGAATGGGAAGCGACCCACTTTGACTTCGTAGCCACGCTCTTTTGCCTGCGACTCGGTCATGCCAAAGGAAGCCACCTGCGGCTGGCAATAGGTCGCGCGCGGCATCATCTCATAATTTAAGGTAATCGTATCTGCACCTGCGATGTTTTCAGCGCAGACGACCCCCTGGGCTGACCCGACATGCGCCAACATCAGCTTGGCAGTGACATCCCCGATGGCCCATATGCCGGGGATATTGGTCGCCATGCGCTCATCGATCTCGACCGCGCCGCGCTCGCTCAGCTTAACGCCCAGCTCTTCCAGGCCCAGCCCGCCTCCATTGGGACGAAAACCAATCGCCACCAGCGCCTGCTCGGCCTCCAAAACCTGTTCGCCATGCTCGCTGGCAACCTTGACCTGAACGCCGCTTTCGGTAGCCGCGATACCCTGTACCCGCGTGCCGACCAGGAAATTAATCTTGCGCTTTTTGAATGACTTGCCCAACTCCTCGCCGACCTCTTCATCTTCCAGCGGTACCAGGCGAGGTAACATTTCCACGATGGTCACATTCACACCATAGGAGTTCCAGACGGTGGCAAACTCAACGCCGATCGCGCCTGCGCCAATGATAATCACCGACTTGGGCAGCTTCTCCTGCAGGATCGCTTCCAGGTAAGTGACCACCTTCTCACCATCGATCTGCCAGCCGGACGGCACGGCAACGCTGGCGCCTGTGGCCACGACGATGTTTTTGGTTTTCAACTCATTCTGATTTCCATCTGGATCGGTGACGACCACCGCATTTCTTCCGGTCACCTTAGCCGTGCCCATATGCACATCGATGGCGTTCTTCTTCATCAAGAAGCCCACGCCTTTGACCAGGCGATCGGAGACCTGGCGGCTGCGCTTTACCGCCACCCCGTAATCCAGGGTCAAGTTCTCAAAGGAAAAGCCAAGCTCTTTACCGCGTTCGCGCAGGGTGTGCGCAACTTCGGCATTCTTAAGTAGTGATTTCGAAGGGATACAGCCAACGTTCAGGCATACGCCCCCCAGCCATTGCTTCTCGACGATCGCAGTCTTTAGGCCTAACTGCGCCGCGCGGATTGCGCATACGTAGCCACCGGGTCCAGCGCCAATAACGATGACGTCATACTCGCTCATAATATCTCCTGGGTGATTTTAAGGTGATTATAATGCAAGTTTTCCCGTTTCGCAGCGCGTGGCGTTTCGCATTTGAGGTTACTTCGGTTCTCCTTACCTAGGACCAGGTTTGCAATACCTCCACCACCTCCCCCAGGAAGGCGTCTGCAAGCGCGCCATCCAGGATACGATGGTCAAAAGTCAGCCCGAGGTAGACCATCGGCCGGACCGCGATCACATCGCCTCCGCCGGGGTCGCTCACCACTACCACACGCTTCTGTATCTTACCAACACCCAGGATGGCGCATTGTGGCTGGTTGATGATTGGAGTGGCGAAGAGCGAGCCGCTCACACCGTGGTTGGTGATCGTGAAAGTGCCCCCTTGTACTTCATCCGGCTTAAGCTGCCTTGCACGGGCGCGGGTTGCCAGGTCGTTGACCGCCCGCGCCATCCCTAGCAGAGACAGGCCATCCGCGTTCTTTATCACCGGCACGATCAACCCGGCCTCGCCCAGAGAAGCGGCCACGCCGATATTAATCATTCGATGATGCAGGATACCTTCCTCACGCCAGGAAGCGTTGACAACCGGGTGGGCTTTCAGCGCAGCGACTGCCGCGGCCACAAAATAAGCAGTGAAGGTCAGGTTGACCCCATCCCGGGCAAAAGCGTCTTTGTTTGCCTGGCGGTGCGCTGCCACCCGGCTGAGGTCGGCTTCCATGATGGTGGTGACATGGGGTGAGGTGCGTTTGCTGGACACCATGTGCTCGGCGATGGAACGGCGCACCAGGGTCAGCGGCAGGATCTCTCCATCTCCAGGATAGCTGACCGCCGTAGCAGCAGGTGTAGCTGCGGCAGATTCTGCTGGGGCAGATTCTGCCGAGGCAGATTCTGCCGAGGCGGTTGGGATAGCCGTAGACCGCGCTGGGGCAGCCTGTAAGGGTGCGGCGACCGGCGCGGATGGTCGCTTTTCCAGATACGCCTGCAGATCTTTCTTGGTGATCCGTCCGCCCTGTCCGGTGCCAGGCACCTGGAATAGATCCACGCCATGTTCGCTGGCCATCTTGGCCACTACGGGGGAGATAAAACCCAGATCGCGGTCGCGCCCTACGGATGGAACCCCTGGCAGCCACGATTGAGCCTGTAACGGCTGTTGCCCTTCAGTGGGTCCAGAGATGGCCACTGCCGCCGGCTCTACAGCCCCCGGCTCTTTAGCCGCCTCGATCCACGCCAGGAGGGCGCCAGCTTGTACGGTCGTTCCCTCCTGGATCAAGATTTCCACCACCTTACCGGAAGCCGGGCTGGGGATTTCGGTATCCACTTTGTCGGTGTTGACCTCCACCAGAGGCTCGTTCTCCTCGACCATCTCTCCGGCGGCTTTCAGCCAGCGCGTGATCGTCCCTTCCAAGACCGACTCGCCGAGCTGTGGCATGATGACCTGTGTGGGCATGAATCCTCCTGTGGTTTCGCTTTACTTGAAATATAACGGGTAATTTGCCGGATCGACTTCGTGCATCATCTCATAAGCAGCTTCGAAGATCTGCTCGCGGTTCGGCTTCGACCAGTAATCACCGTCCGAGCCATAGGCCGGCCGGTGCGCCTTACCGGTGAGCGTGCGCGGTGGAGAATCCAGCCAGGCATAACCAGCTTGCCTTTCGATCACCTCCTGGAGCATAAAGGCTGTGGCTCCGCCAGGGACGTCTTCATCGATAAATATGATCCGGCCGGTCTTCTTGAGCGAATCAAGGATCCGACCGTGGAGGTCGAAAGGGAGCAGCGATTGCACGTCGATCACCTCCGCCTGGATGCCAACCTGGCTTAATAAGTCAGCGGACTCCAGGACGATGCGGCAGCAGGCCCCATAGGTGACCAGGGTGATGTCATCGCCGGCCCGCAGCGTCTCCGGCACGCCCAGCGGGACCGTAAAATAAGCGATGTTATCGGGCAGGCGCTCGCGGATGCGATAGCCATTGAGCACCTCTACCACCAGGGCCGGCTCTTCGGCGAGCAGCAGGGTGTTGTAGAAGCCCGCCGCCCGGGTCATGTCGCGCGGCACCAGCACATGCATCCCGCGCAGCAGGTGAAGCAGGCCCGCCATCGGCGAGCCGGAATGCCAGATGCCCTCCAATCGATGGCCGCGCGTGCGCACGATCACCGGCGCTCGCTGCCCTCCTTTGGTGCGCCAGAGCAGGTTCGCCAGGTCATCCGCCATCACCTGCAGGGCATACAGCATATAATCCAGGTACTGGATCTCGGCCAGCGGGCGCAGGCCACGCAGCGCCATGCCAATCGCCTGGCCCAGGATGGTGGCCTCGCGGATACCGGTGTCGGCGACGCGCAGCGGGCCATATTTCGCCTGCAAGCCGCGAAAAGCCTGGTTCACATCACCCAGGCGACCAACATCCTCACCAAAGGCGATCAGCCGTGGCTCTCGCCCAAGCGCAGCGTCGAAACAGGCATTCAATATTTCAAAGCCATACAGCATGGGGGAATTCTCGCTATATGCCGGCTTGACCTCTGGCACGCCCGAGGCCGAGCCGGGGCCATCCAGATAAAGGTGCGAGCCGTATCGCTCCAGGCTGGCATTTTCCAGGCGCTGGGTCCAGGCGATCAGGCTCTGGCGGGCGGGTATGGCCTCGCGCCTGGTGAGGGTCAGCGCCTCACGGATGGTGGAGCGTATATCGCGGCGCAGTGGGGCCGGGACCGCCAGCAATTTTTCCACCACTTGCCCCAGCTCTTGGCGATGGATGGAGGTTCGGGCGATGGATTCGATCAGCTCGGCGGCTTCCTGGCGATCACCCAGGATAGGCGCCTGGTATGCTTCCCAGGCGCGCTTGCGGATCTCCTCGACCATTCGACGGTCTTGCGCTTCGAAGCGGTCCAGCGTTTCCGCCGTTGCGACGCCCTGGGCGATAATCCACTGGCGGAATTTCTTGATGCAATCGTTTTCCGCCTCCCATTCCAGGCGCTCCTTTGATTTATAGCGCTCGTGACTGCCGGAGGTGGAATGGCCCTGCGGCTGGGTAAGCTCGCTGACGTGCACGATCGAGGGCATATGCTCGATGCGAGCGACCTCGGCAGCCTTCTGGTAGGCTTCGATGAGCGCCAGGTAATCCCATCCCTTGACTGCATAGATGTCGAAGCCGTCGCAGCATTCGCCGGGCGGCCGTTCGAAGCCCATCAGCAGCTCTGAGATGTTCTCCTTGGCGATCTGGTGCTCGTTGGTGACCGAGATGCCGTAACCGTCATCATAGATCGTTACGATTGCCGGGCAGCGCAGCACACCGATGGCGTTGATCGACTCCCAGAACAGGCCTTCTGCAGCGGAAGCATTGCCAATCGTAGCGAAGACGATCTCATCGCCATCTCTGGAGAAGCGCGGAAAATCTTTAAGCGCGTCAAGCTGGCGGAACAGCTTGGAGGCATAAGCCAGCCCGACAGCGCGCGGCATCTGCGCAGCGGTGGGGGAGAGATCGACGGCTGAGTTGGGCCGGCCGGTCAGATCTTCCCAATTGCCTTCGGGATCGATGCTGCGGGTGGAAAAGTGGGCGTTCATGGCGCGCCCGGCTGTGGCAGGGTCGGCCTGCACATCGGCGTGGGCGTAAAGCTGGGCAAAAAACTCCTGGATGGTACACATACCGGTGGCGAAGGCCAGGGTCTGGTCGCGGTAATAGCCGGAGCGCCAGTCGCCAGGACGAAAGGCGCGCGCCATCGCCAATTGCGGCAGCTCCTTGCCATCGCCAAAGATGCCGAACTTTGCCTTGCCGCCCATCACCTCGCGCCGCCCAATATAGCTGGCCTGGCGGCTTTGGTACGCCAACCGGTAATCTTTGAGAATCTCATCCGGGCTGAGCATCAGCCCGTGCGTATCGCTGGAAACGAGCGTGTCGGTCATTTTCCTCCTCGCCACATTGCTGAAACCCTTCCACCATCACCCATCGCACATTCTCGATTATATCGCCCTTTTATGTAGTTTTCGATTTGAGCCGGGTCAAGGTCAACCTTCCGGTAGCTGTTGGCCCGCCTGGCGGGCTGGGAGGGCGCGAACGGAAATTGATCATAACCTTTAACCAGAATTTCACCTAGCTAACTTGCCAAATTGTAAGGTGAACGATACAATACAGACAGAAATGATCTAGAACGGCACTCTTTTTAGCCTAAGTTCAGAAGGCCTTGAGAGGGGATCAGATCCCACCGGGCAAGGAGGGAGATCAAAAAAACTAATAATCGGTTCTACATCTACTTTCACATGAGCGCAATATTTCAATTCATATTTTGTCTGATGGAGGAAGACATGCCTAAGCATATCCACAAAGTAATTTCGTCGATTGCAGTATTGGCGTTGATACTTATGACCCTGCCGATGTATAGCGCGCTGGCAGATGGCAATTATCAGTCCCTGCCATATTCTCAGAACTGGTCTAATACTGGGCTGATAACGGTAAGCGATGATTGGTCCGGCGTGTCTGGTGTAATCGGCTATCGAGGAGATGCGCTGACATCAGCCAATGATGTCGATCCACAAACAGTTCTCGGACAAGAGTCCCCGCTCGTCCTTGATGTCAACGCGAATCAGACGAATCCGAACACCTTTGCAACAGGTGGAGTAGCTGAATTTCATTTAGCCGACCCTGCAGTGGCTTTGAATGGCTCTGGCACTGCGGACGCGCCTTACATTGTTTTCCATGTTAATACGACAGGTTTCTCGAGTATCAATGTAGGTTACAACCTGCGCGATCTGGATGGCTCAGTGGACAACGCTGTTCAACAAGTAGCGTTGCAGTTTCGGGTCGGAGAGAGTGGGAACTTTACAAATGTTCCCGCCGGGTACGTAGCAGATGCAACAACAGGCCCTAGTTTAGCTACGCTGGTGACGCCGCTCAATGTCACCCTACCTGCTGCAGCGGACAATCAATCTCAATTACAGATCCGTGTCATTACTACCAATGCCGCTGGAAATGATGAATGGGTAGGGATTGACGATATCTCAATTACTGGGACACCAGTTGTGGTGGATAGTGCCCCAGCAGTGGCAGGTACTTTCCCCGTCGATGGCGCCACCGATTTTCCCATCGATGCCAACCTCACAGTAACATTTAGCGAGCCAGTAAACGTTACTGCTTCATGGTTCGAGTTATCCTGTTCGGTAAGCGGTATCGTTACTACAACGTTTTCTGGCGGGCCAACAACTTTCACCCTCGACCCAGGCGTTTCTCTTGTTGGGGGTGAAAGTTGTACTTTAAATATCCTGGCCAATCAGGTCAACGATCAAGACGGGAATGATCCGCCGGACAACATGGCGATGGACTTTACGGTTGGCTTCACGCCTTTTGATATCTGTTCCTCTGTTTATACCCCCATCTATGCAATCCAGGGCAGTGGACTTTCCACTCCAATCCCTGGCACTGTTACAACCCAAGGCGTCGTGGTGGGTGACTTTGAAGGCAGCGCCAGTCAGCAGGGCTTCTATATACAGGATGTTCCCGGCGATGATGATGCGGCGACTTCGGACGGAATCTTCGTCTTCACCGGCAGCACCCCCCTGGTGAGTGTGGGACAGATGGTGCGCGTCACCGGCTACGCCCGTGAGCGCTTCAGCCAGACCACCCTCAACGGCTCGAACAGCAACTCATCTCCCGTGCCAGCGGCAAACATCGTCAACTGCGGTACCGGCTCGGTCGCGCCGACCGACGTGACGATGCCTTTCGCCAATGCGGATTTCCCAGAGCGCTTCGAAGGTATGCTGGTGCGCTTCCCACAATCCCTGGTGATCTCCGAATACTTCAACTACGATCGCTTCGGCGAGATCGTCATTGCTCTGCCGCTGGATGGCGAGACCCGCCCGTTCACCGGCACGGCCATCGACGAGCCTGGCGCACCGGCTAACGCGCGCACGCTCGCTAACAGCCTGCGCCGCATCACACTGGACGATGCCAACAGCGCCCAAAACCCCAGCCTCTTGCGCCACCCGAACGGCGACCCATTCTCTTTATCTAATCGCTTCCGCGGTGGAGACACGGTCCAAAATACGATTGGCGTATTCGGATTCGATTTCAGCCTCTACCGGATCTTCCCAACCGGACCGGCAACCTATGCGTCTGTAAATCCGCGCCCACCCGCGCCCGAGCCGGTCGGTGGCACTTTGCGCGTGGCGGCTATGAACACGCTCAACTTCTTCGTCACCGCAGACTATCCGACGGGCAATCCGCTGGATAACAAGTGCGGTCCGCTGAATAATGTCGAATGCCGGGGCTGGGATAGTGACCAGGCCGACGAATTCACACGCCAGCGTACCAAGCTCCTGGCAGCGCTCGCCGGGTTGGATGGCGATATCATCGGCTTGAACGAGCTGGAGAACACCACCGGGGTCGAGCCGTTGGCAGATATTGTGGCTGGCCTGCCGGGCTATGCCTATATCAATACCGGCACCATCGGCACGGACGCGATCAAAGTGGGCCTGATCTACAGACCTGCTAAGGTTGTTCCGGTCGGTGCATATCAAATCCTGGATTCAACCGATGACCCGCGCTTTATCGACACAAAGAGCCGTCCTGTGCTGGCGCAAACCTTCCAGGACCTGGCGACCGGTGGGCGTTTGACCGTTGCGGTGAACCACCTCAAGTCCAAAGGCTCAGCGTGCGATGATGTAGGTGATCCGGATCTCGGCGACGGCCAGGGCAACTGCAACGGCACCCGAACTAAGGCCGCCCAGGCCCTGGTGGACTGGCTGGCGACCGATCCGACCGGCAGCGGCGACCCCGATTTCCTGATCATGGGCGACCTGAACTCCTATGCCATGGAAGACCCGATCGACGCAGTCAAGGCCGGATCGGATGACACCGCTGGCACCGCCGACGATTACACCAACCTGATCTCCCACTTCCAGGGTACCTATGCCTACTCCTACACCTTCGATGGGCAGGCTGGTTATCTGGATCATTCGCTGGCCAGCGCGAGCCTGTTCAACCAGGTGACCGGGGCTGCCGACTGGCATATCAACTCAGACGAGCCGGATGTTCTGGACTACGACACCAGCTTCAAGCCACCTGCACAGGATGCGCTGTATGAAGGAAACGGTTATCGCTCATCGGATCATGACCCGGTGGCTGTCGGGCTGAACCTGGCCTATGACCTGGGTCCTGAATTCGTCACCGGCGGCGGCTGGATCGACTCACCGGCCGGCGCCTACACAGACGACCCATCCTTGACTGGCATGGCGACTTTCGGTCTGGTCGCAATGTACAAGAAAGGGGCCATGGTGCCTAATGGCAACGCAGAGTTCCAGTTCAAGGCTGGCGACCTGAACTTCCACAGCACCAGTTATGAGTGGCTGGTAGTTGCTGGCTCGAAAGCCAAGTTCAAGGGTACTGGCACGATCAACGGCGAGGGCGAGTACAAATTCATGATCTGGGCTAATGATGGCAACCCGGACACCTTCCGTATCAAGATCTGGTGGGAGGATTCAGCCGGCGAGCACGTGATCTACGACAATGGTACTGACCAAGCGATTGGCGGAGGCAGCATCCAAATCCACAAGTAGATCGCTAACTTCATGAATAAAGACAGGTGGGGCCATTTGCTCCGCCTGTCTTTTCATTGCGCAACCTGCAAAAGACAAGTATACTATCCTCCTTCCAGGAGGTAAAATGTCCGATTACGTCGGCTCCGAAACTACCGCACCTGACCCCCCGCAGTCTAATCCTGACCTCGATCCATTGCGCCTCGCCTTGAGGGAGCTGGCTCCCCAGGGGCGCACAGCATTGCTGCCCGCCCTGCACGCCGCCCAGGCGCTCTACGGCCACTTGCCCGAGCCGGTGGCGGCGGAGGTCGGGCGCCTCCTTCACGTCCCGCTGGCGGACGTGCACGGGGTGATCGAGTTCTACAGCCTGTTCTACCCGCAGCCGGTTGGCAAGACTATCCTGCACGTATGCACCGATCCATCCTGTGAAATGGCCGGCGGTGAGCAGGTCCTGGAGGCGGTCTGCCGCCGTCTGGGTATCCATCCGGGGGAGACCAGCGCTGATGACGCATTCACCGTCGAGCGCGCCCCCTGCCTGGGATTGTGCGAGCATGCTCCAGCTTTGCTGGTCGGAGGCGCCCCCATCGGTCGCGCTGATCCAGAGCAGGTCGATCAATTGATCCTGGGACAGGGCTACCGGCCCGAAGGCCTGATCTACGGTGAGGGGCGCATCTTGACCGCCAATTGCGGTAAAGGACGGCGCACAACTCTGGACGAATACGTTGCCCGCGGGGGTTACCGCGGCCTGCAGGCGGTGTTGGGCAAGTCCCCGGAGGCCGTGATTGCCGAAATTAAAGCCTCCGGGCTGGTCGGCCGCGGCGGGGCAGCCTTCCCCACCGGGCTCAAATGGGAGGGCGCCGCCCAGGCGCCCGGCGAGACAAAATATGTGGTGTGCAACGCCGATGAATCCGAGCCAGGCACCTTCAAAGACCGCGTCTTGCTGGAAGAGGACCCACAGCGCACCCTGGAAGGTATGCTGATCGCCGCCTATGCCATCGATGCGTCCACAGGGTATATCTACGTGCGCGGCGAATACCCCCAGGCCTATCAGGCGCTCCAAGCGGCACTCGCTGAAGCACGCCAGGGGGGGTACCTGGGAGCGGACATCCTTGGATCGGGTTTCGCTTTCGAGGTCGTGCTGCGCCTGGGGGCCGGGTCGTATATCTGCGGCGAGGAGACGGCCCTGTTTGAATCTATCAAGGGCAAGCGCGGCTTCCCGCGGGTCAAGCCACCTTTTCCCACCACCCAAGGCTTATTCGGCCAGCCGACCGTGATCAACAACGTCGAGACGCTGTGCAACGTACCCTATATTCTGGAGCATGGCGCCGAGGCGTACCGCAGCATCGGCACGCAAAAATCCCCTGGCACCAAGCTGTTCTGCCTGTCAGGCGACGTGGCCCGCCCGGGGTTGTACGAAGTGCCTTTCGGGGTCAGCCTGCGCCATTTGTTGGAAGGCATGGCCGGCGGGGTGCGCGGCAGGCATATGCTGCAGGCGATCTTGTTCGGAGGGGCCGCTGGGGCTTTCGCCACGCCTGACCAGCTCGACGTGGAAATGTCCTTCGAGGGGCTGCGCCTGGCCGGGCTACCGCTTGGCTCAGGCGTGGTGCTGGTCATCGATGAGAGCCGCGATCTGCGCCAGGTGTTGCGCGGCCTGGGGCGTTTCTTCGCCCACGAGTCGTGCGGCAAATGCTACCCCTGCCAGCTCGGGACGCAGCGCCAGTACGAAATCCTGCAGCGGCTGGCGGATGGCGCCTCGCTCCCCGGCGACGCCCAGCGCCTGGCGGACGTTGGCTGGACGATGAGCGACGCCTCCATCTGCGGTCTGGGCCAGACCGCCGCCTCGGCGACGCTCAGCGCCTTGAAGCTGTGGCCTGAGCTATTCGAGGCGCAGAAAAGCTAAACTGTGCTTGGATTGCGGGAATGAACATGGATTGGATTGTGGAAAAATATTTAACCACAGAGACACAGAGCCACAGAGATCATTTTTATTTTTATGAAGTTTTCCCTATGTGCTCTGTGACTCTGTGGTTTACCTCAAAATTAGTCCGTGAAATCCGTGTTCATCCGTGTACTGAATGAGGATCCTTCGATGACAGATGTTACTTTAACGATCGACGACCAGACCGTCACCGTCCCGGAGGGGACGACCATCCTGAAAGCAGCGCAGTCAGTGGGACAAGTCATCCCAACGATCTGCTACCACGATCACTGCACGCCCAACGCCGTATGCCGCACCTGCATGGTCGAGGTGGTGGGCTGGAGGGTGCTGGCGGCTTCCTGCGTGGCGCAGGTCAGCCCGGGCATGGCGGTGCAAACCCGCTCAGAGCGCGTCGAGCGCAGCCGCCGCACCATCCTGGAGATGCTGAATTCGGCAGTCGATCTCAGCCAGGCGCCCGAAATCCAGCGCATGCTGGTGGAAAGCAAAGCCGACCCGGAGCGTTTCCCCGACGCCCAGACACGCCAGCCGCCGCTGATCGACGATAACCCGATGTACTTGCGCGACTACGCCAAGTGCGTGCTATGCTGGCGCTGCGTGCAGGTATGCGCCGATGACGCCCAGTACACCTACGCGATTAACTTCTCCGGGCGCGGATTCGAGACCCAGATCGGCACCTTCTTCGATAAGGCCATGCCTGCCACCACCTGCGTCTTCTGCGGGCAATGTGTCGGCGTCTGCCCGACCAACGCTCTGAAGCCCAAGCGTGAGTGGCTGCTGGAGCAGGAAATGACGCCCGAGCAAATCCTGGCAGCCACCCAAGGGGAGCGCAAGAGGCGGCGCAAGTGAGCAACGGCGCGCTGGCCCCGGTCTCGCTCGGCCTGGCAGCCGCGATGGCGTGGGGGGCGGCGGATTTCACTGGGGGCATGGCTACCAAGCGCGCCAATGTGTACGGCGTGGTGATTGGCGGGCAGATCGTCGGGCTGGTCGTCTTTCTAGCGCTTGCTTACGGGACCGGCGAATCCTTGCCGGCGATGGGTAACCTGGCTCTGGCCGGGCTGGCGGGGATCTGCGGAGGGTTCGGGTTGATCCTGCTATATCGCGCCTTAGCGGGTGGGCAGATGAGCATAGCGGCGCCGGTTTCGGCAGTGCTGGCCGCAGCCATCGCGGTGCTGGTCACCGCCTTTGGGCAGGGGTTTCCCGATCCGCTGGTGCTGGCCGGGCTGCTGCTGGCGCTGCTGGCGATTGGAATGATCGCCCGGGGAGAAGGCGGCTTCCAGCCGAGGCGCCTGCGACTGGAACATATCCGCCTGCCTATCCTGTCCGGGGTCGTTTTTGGCCTGTTTTTCGTATTGCTCCATCAAGCCAGCCAGGAATCGCTCTTCTGGCCGATCATCGCCACCCGCCTGGCTTCGATCACCTTCCTGTTCGGTTTTGCTGCCCTCACCCGCCAGCAATGGAAGCCGCAGCGGGCGCTATGGCCGATGATTGCCCTGTGCGGGCTGTTGGACACCACCGGGAACGGCCTGTATGTGCTCTCCGGGCAGCTTGGACGGATGGACGTGGCCGCGGCGCTCAGCTCGCTGTACCCGGCGGCGACGGTGGCGCTGGCCTGGCTGGTGCTCAAAGAGCGCATCGCCCGCCCACAAATGGTTGGCATTTTCTCGGCCCTGTTAGCGATCGTACTGATCATGCTTTGAAGAGATTGGACCGGTCATGAAAAGGTTGTTTTTGATTTTCGCCGTCCTGGGGCTGGTTCTTCCTTACCTGTTTTTCATCCAGTTTCTGGCTCAAAATGGCCTTGATCTGCGCCTGTTCTTCAGCCAGCTTTTTGCCACACCGATC
>Ga0154774_1093_pt7 | contig 19163 bp, 14 predicted proteins | sample Rifle2008BG16ft_FD_105782 | JGI IMG/M metagenome (GOLD analysis project Ga0154774, IMG submission 105782) | Chloroflexi bacterium RBG_16_57_11
GAGACCCGGAGGCGAACTGGAGCCGGCTGGTCCTGGGCAAAGCAATTTTTATCTCGAACATGGTGGCCGATCGCTACGACCTGCACCAGGGGGACGAGCTGGTCCTGCTCACCCGGCGCGGCGAGCAGCCCTTCTACATCGCGGCCGAAGTCACCGATTTTGGTGGGCAAGGGCAGGTGATCTACGGCACGTATGAAGACATGGATCGTTGGTTTAACGAGCAAGGCGTGGATCGCTTTACACTGGATGTAGCTCCGGGTTTCACCATTGATGCAGTCTCCCGGGAGATCGAGGCGCGCTTCAAAGACAGCCAGAACATCAGCCTGCAGACCACGCAGGCCTTTAAGAAGAGCATCCTGGACCTGGTGGACCAATCATTTCGTTTGTTTGATGTTCTCAACCTGATCGCTTTGATCATCGGCGGGCTGAGCGTGATCAACACCCTGACGATGAACGTCATCGAGCGGCAGCGTGAAATCGGGGGGCTGCGCTCGCTGGGTATGAAGCGCCGCCAGGTGCTGCGCATGGTGCTGGCGGAGGCGCTGGCGCTCGGGCTGATGGGTGGTGCCTATGGCTTTGTGATCGGTTATTTCATCGCCCAGGTAGTCATCCTGGGCACCAATAGGATGGCGGGCTATGATCTGGTTTATCAATTCACACCCAAACCTTACCTGATCGGAGCGCTGATCGCCCTGGTATTCGTCCAGGCGGCGGCCATCTATCCAGCGCGGCGGGCGGCACGGGTGAACATCGTCGAAGCCATCAAACACGAGTGAGCCGCCATCACACAGGTTGAATGTGACTTTTATCACATGACGGCGGACGGATCGTGTTAGAATTAGCGCCAGATGAGAACTCACCCGCCGGGTGCGTCCTCATCGATCCTGGCAAGCTCAAATTGTACGGAATGTCAAGCAGGTGAAGGAATGAAGATCCCGATTCTCGTCGCTGTCGTTGCTTTGCTTGCTGTGGCTGCGGTGGGTCTGTATGTCACAGATTTCACCGCCTACTTGGGTAACAACCCCTCCACCTGCAACAATTGCCATGTCATGGATTATGTCTATGAAGGCTGGTATCATGCCGGACACCAGGAGTGGACGACCTGCAACGATTGCCATACTCCGCACGCCTTGATCCCCAAGTATTTTGTCAAAGCCAGATCTGGCTACCATCACGTATCCGCGTTTGTCCTGGGGAATATTCCAGATGCCATCCGCGCCAAAGAAGCCTCGCGCCAGGTGGTGCAGGAAAATTGCATCCGCTGCCATAGCGAAACCGTCTCGAACCTGGATTGGGAGATGGGTTACACGGAGGAGGATGCCCAGCGCTATTGCTTTGAATGCCATCGCAGCGCGGCGCACGGCGAACGTGGTATCTCGATCTTGCCTTATAAGCACACGGAGGAGAACCAATGACCGAGGAAGAAAATAAAATCATCGAGGAAAAGCCAAAGAAAGGATCCAAAACCGTCTGGCTGTTGACGGGGATCATCATTGTCCTGGCGGTAGCTTTGATCGGCGTTATGCTCTACCTTAAGAACCAGCCGCAGCCGACGCGCGGCGTGGCACCGATCATCGAAATCGCGGACCTGGATCCAAATTCGGATAACTGGGGCGTCAATTTCCCAAACCAATACTCCAGCCTGCAAAAGACCGAAACCAATAACACCCGCACGACCTATGGCGGCTCTGACCCGTATTCCAGGCTGGAACAGGATCCACGCCTGGTGGAGTTGTTTGCTGGCTATGGCTTTAGCAAAGATTACAACGAGGAGCGTGGTCACCTGAACAGCCTGACGGACGTACGGGCGACCAAGCGAGTCAACGAGACGACCCCCGGCACCTGCTATTCGTGTAAATCGGCCAATAATCCTCAGTTGTGGGACAAGATGGGCATGCTCGAGTATGACAAGACGCCCTTTGCCGATCTGGGCAAGCAGATCACTCAGCCGATCGGCTGCGCCAACTGCCACGACGCCGAGACGATGAAGCTGGTGGTCACGAACCCGGCGTTGGAAGAGGCTCTCGTTGCCCAGGGGAAAGACTGGAAAACTTTCACCCGCCAGGAGATGCGCACGGTGGTGTGCGCAAATTGCCATGTCGAGTACTATTTTAAGGGCGACGAAAAATACCTGACCTTCCCCTGGGAGAAAGGCACGCAGATCGAGAACATCGTCGAATATTATGATGAGTACGACTTCAAAGATTGGGAGCATCCCGAATCCAAGACGCCCATGCTCAAGGCGCAACACCCCGAGTATGAGTTTTATACCGCCGACAGCACGCATTTCAAGGCGGGCGTCGCCTGCGCCGATTGCCATATGCCGTACACGCGCGATGGCGCAGCGAAGTTTTCAAATCACGATGTGCACAGCCCGCTGCTCAATCCGGAAGCGGCTTGCGGGCAGTGTCACACCGATTTGGCTTATGTCGTCGAGCGAGTGAAGATCATTCAGGACGACGTGCGCCTCACCATGGACACCACCGAAGACGCACTGGTGGCGGCGATCAGTTCCATCAAAGCCGCCGCCGAGACCCCCAACGTGGACCAGGCCTTGCTGACGGAGGCGCGCAGCCTGCATCGCCAGTCGCAGATGATGTGGGACTTCATCGCCGCGGAGAACAGTATGGGCTTCCATAACTCGCAGGAAGCGCTGCGCATCCTGGCGAAATCCACCGACCTGGCGCGCCAGGCGCAGTTGAAAACCATCCAGGCGGCCGGCACGCCGGACGTCTTGCAAGGCAGCAGCCAATAGAGTCAGGCATCGAAAAACCGGGCGGTTTCACCGCCCGGTTTATTAATGATAGGGCTCCTGCGCCCAATCGCGCAGCAGGGTCTCGTTCAGCACCTGGATCTGCCGGCGCTCGACGCGGATGGCGCCGCTGCGCTCCAGGTCGCGCAGGCTGCGCGCCACCACCTCACGCACCGTCCCCAGCCGGGCAGCCAGCTGGTCCTGGGTGATGCGCCGGTCTTGGAGCTGCTCGGCAGGCAGCCGGCTGATCAAACGGGTTAGCCGGTTTGTCACCTGATAGAATGAAAGCTCTTCCACCGCACCGACCAACACACGCAGGTTGTGCGACAGGTTCAGGATCACCGAATGGGCCATCTCGGGGTGTTGGCTGATGCAGAGGCGGATCACCTCGGCGTCGATCGTCCAGATGGTGCTATCTTCCAACGCAGCCACGTTGACCGGGTTCGTATTGCCAGCAAACTGCCTCTCCACGCTCATACAGGCGGAGATTTGTGCCCAGAGCGAGATTTTGCAAAACGATATCGCCTAATGTTGAAAAATAGCTGTTGGCACGCAAAGCGGTTAGCTTTTCATCGAGTCTAACGGTAATTTTTTGCATACCCCGTATTATAATATAGGGAATTCAGAGGACAATACAAGCATTAAATCCTGTCTTTGTGGGCCGGAAAGGAGCTGGTTCGCCGTGCTCGATAAAATAGACCTGAATCGAAAAATTGACAAAGGGACCTATCAGCGCATCATGCCTGAGCTGGAAAATCGCCTGTTTGATGTGCAGAAGGCCTCCTGGGATGCGCGCATTCCGGTGGTCATCCTATTCGAAGGTTGGGACGCGGCAGGCAAGGGCACTTCGATCCAAAAGCTGACCAGCCCAATCGACCCACGCGGCTACAAGCTCTATCCGATCCGTGCAGCACGGACGTATGAAAAGAAACATCCGTGGTTATGGCGCTTCTGGCTCAAAATACCGGCGCGCGGCGAGTGGGCGATTTTCGATCGCTCCTGGTATGGGCGGGTGATGGTGGAGCGGGTCGAAAATCTGACCCCAGAAACCGAGTGGCGGCGCGCCTATCGTGATATCACCGACTTTGAACGGACCCTGGCGGATGACGGTACGCTGATCATCAAATATTTCCTGCACATCAGTAAGCAGGAACAAAAGCGGCGCTTCAATAAACTTTCCAAAGACCCGCTGACGGCATGGCATGTTACGTCCGAAGATTGGGAGCATTATTATCGATACGACGATTGGGTGGTCGCATATGAAGAGGCCTTCGAGCGCACCGAATCGGAGTGGGGTCCCTGGACCATTGTCGAAGCGACTGACCGTAGATTTACCTGGGTAAAAATCTACCAGACGATCATCACCGGTCTGGAGGAGCGACTCGGCTGGCCTCACATGGTCTTAACCAGCCCATCGGATGAGCAGGAGAGCGCCGAAGAATTAACGGAAGAGGATGCCGAAGAGAAGACAAACGAAGAGCTCTCCGCGATGACAGTCGATGCGGCCGACCTGCCATCGGTCAATCAGGTAGACGAAGAAGATTAAATCAGGAGCGTCCTATGCTCAACACAATCGACACTTCGCTGGATCTGGATGAACAAGAATATGAGAAGCTGTTGGTATATTACCAGGTAGGGCTTTTTCGCCTGGCGTATCAGGTATATGTACAACAGCGGCCGGTGCTCATCGTCTTCGAGGGCTGGGATGCAGCGGGCAAAGGAGGGGCGATCCGCCGGGTGACGGAAAAGCTGGACCCGCGCGGCTTTGTCGTCTATCCAATTGCAGCGCCAAAGGGCGACGAAGCCACCCACCATTACCTGTGGCGTTTCTGGAACAAGCAGCCAGAAGCCGGCCAAATCGCCATCTTCGACCGGAGCTGGTATGGCCGGGTGATGGTCGAGCGCATCGAGGGTTTCTGTAACGAAGCTGCCTGGAAGCGCGCTTACCGGGAGATCAATTATTTCGAGCGCCAGTTGGTCGATTTTGGTACAATCCTGTTCAAGTTTTGGCTGCATATCAGTCTGGATGAGCAGCTACACCGTTTCGAGTCGCGCGAAGTCGATAAACGACGTTCGTGGAAGCTCACCGATGAAGATTGGCGCAATCGGGAAAAATGGGGCCTTTACGAAGAGGCTGTTAATGAAATGCTGCTCAAAACCAGCACTCTTTCGGCCCCCTGGACGGTGGTCGAGGGCAATTCCAAGTCGTATGCGCGGGTCAAGATTTTACGCACTTTGGTGGAAAAGCTGAGCCAGGAATTGAAGTACGACCCGTATGAAGCGGAAATGGCGGCCAAGAAAAAAAATAAAGGTAAGGACAAGGAAAAGAAAAAATCCTAGTAAGCCGCCGCCCTGAGTGGAGATTGGTATGACCGACCTGGTTGAGATGCCCATCGAAGAGCAAGAGGATGTAGGCGATTCGAAGATTGACCTTCACGATCCACAGCTATACATTAACCGCGAGCTGAGCCTGTTGGAATTCCACCGGCGTGTGCTGGAGGAAGCTCAAGATCATACCAACCCACTGTTGGAGCGGGTCAAGTTTTTATCGATTGTTGGCTCGAACCTGGACGAGTTCTTCATGGTGCGAGTGACCGGGCTGCGCAAGCAGGTGGATGCAGGGGTGGTGGACGTTTCTGCAGATGGCATCCCTCCCACACGCGTGCTGGCGGAAATCCGCAAGCTGGCCTTGCAAATGATGACCGAGGCGCGCGATTGCCTGAACGATGATCTTTTGCCATCCTTACGCCGTTCCGGGATCTACGTGATGGACTACCAGGCGCTGACCGACCGCCAAAAGGCGAGCGTGGACGCGTACTTCGACGAGGTAATTTCCAAAGTGATCACCCCGTTGGCCTTTGACCCGGGGCACCCTTTTCCACATATCTCGAATTTGAGTCTAAACCTGGCGGTAGTGATCCGCGATGAAAAAGGCCAGGAACGCTTTGCTCGGGTTAAAGTACCCAGGCCATTGTCACGCCTGGTGCCGCTCAAGCGATCTTCGGGCGGGCTGCGCAAGGACGGGACGCCGCCGCAGAATCATTACTTTATATGGGTCGAACAGTTGATCGCTGCCAACCTGTATAAGCTGTTCCCCGGGATGCAGCTGATCGAGGCTCATCCTTTCCGGGTTACACGCGACGCCGATATGATCATCCAGGAGCTGGAGGCGGCCGATCTGCTCGAGTCGATTGAGCAGAGCGTGCGCCAGCGGCGTTTTGGCTCGGTCACCCGCCTGACGGTGAACGACGCCATGCCATCGCGCATTCGTGACATCCTGGTTGAAAACCTGGAGATGGATCGACGGGACGTATACACCGTTTCCGGGCCGCTGGGCTTGAGTGATTTAATGGACTTGCATAACGTGGGTCGCCCGGATCTCAAAGACCTGCCCTTGCGCCCGACCATTCCGCCTGAGCTTAAGAGCGACCTGCGTGATACTGACCTCTTTACAGCCATTCGCAACCAGGATATTCTGGTTCACCATCCCTACGACTCGTTCCGGCCGGTGATCGATTTTCTCAGGTTGGCAGCCAGCGACCCCGACGTTTTAGCCATCAAGCAAACCCTGTATCGGGTGGGGCGCAACTCCCCGGTGGTAGAAGCGCTTTTGGAGGCGCGCCAAAACGGAAAAGAGGTGGCGGTGCTGGTCGAGCTCAAAGCCCGCTTTGATGAGGAAAGCAACATCGGCTGGGCCCGCACGCTGGAAAAAGAAGGCGTCCATGTGATTTATGGGTTGCTTGGATTGAAAACCCATTCCAAGATAGCCCTGGTGGTGCGAAAAGAGGGCGAGCATATCCGCCGATATCTCCACCTGGCGACAGGCAATTACAACTCCATCACCGCACAAATCTATGAAGATATCGGTATGTTTACCTGCGATGAGGACACCGGCGCTGATGCAACCGACCTGTTCAATTATCTGACCGGCTATTCGGCTAAGAGAGATTACAAAAAGCTCTTAGTCGCGCCGGTGAACCTGCGCAGCCGGATGGAGGATCTGATTGAGCGCGAGATCGCGCATCAGAAAGCCGGTGGCTGTGGGCATATGATCTTCAAGATGAATGCGTTGGTTGATCCGCGCATGATCCGGAAGCTGTACAAGGCTTCCCAGGCAGGGGTTAAGATCGACCTGATTGTGCGGGGCATGTGCTGCCTGCGCCCAGGTGTGCCGGGAATCAGTGAAAATGTTCATGTGATTAGCGTTGTGGGGCGATTCCTGGAGCACAGCCGGATTTACTACTTCTGCAATGGCGGAAACGAAGAAATCTACCTGGGCAGTGCTGACCTGATGCCGCGCAATATTAACTGGCGGGTCGAGGTGCTGTTCCCGGTCCAAGACCGGCGCATCATTCGCTACCTTACGGATGATGTGTTGAAAACTTACCTGGCTGCAAATACCAAGACCCGTATTCTGCAACCGGATGGCATCTATACACACCCACGTCCGGATCCAGGCGAGCCGGCGCTCAATCCGCAGGAGTGGTTGATCCAGCACCATCAGCCCTCGAAAAGTTAGGGGTATTTGTTTTGTAATATTCATAAGGATTTTCCTATGGAAGAATCAAGCCAGCCCACCTCTGATAAATCCCCAAAGGCTTCCTCGAAAAAAGCCGTCTCATCCTCCACGATCCACCAGTCTGAAAAGGCGAAGTCCGCTCGTGTGGAGCACCTTTGCAAGCAGGCGGCCGTCCTGTTTGACCGCACGCGGCCTTTGCACGATCTAGGTGAGGACAGCCGCCTCATCCTGGAAATGGCTACCAGATTACAGAGCCAGCCAATCCCCCATGCGCGCAAGAAACCTTATAAGGCAGCGCTTGCATTTGTCAGGTCCCAACAGGCAGCCAAGCTCGAGGCGGACGATGAGCATGTGCTGGCGGCTGTGCTGACTTATCATCAGAAAAAGATCAAGCGGAAGGAGATCGACCGCCTGGAGCTATCTCCCATCCAGGTGCGCCAGGCGCTGACCATTGCGGCATTGCTCAAGATTGCCGTTGGCCTGGATTCATCCGGCAGCGGACACACCCGCATCCAGAGCGTCGAGCAAACCGAGAACGGGATGTGGATCGTCGTAGACGGTCCAGAGGCGGCTTCCGACGCGGTGGCGGCCCAGCACAACGCCCGCCTGTGGGTAAAGATTGGTTATCCCAATGTGGAGGTGATCGAGTCAGTTGAAGCTGCAGCCCGCTTGACCCCATTCCCGGAGCCGATGGAGAGCATTGGGATGAGCCGGGATGATTCGTTAGCCGAAGCCGGGCGTAAAGTGATGCGCTATCATTTCGCGCGAATGCTCAGTTATGAAGAAGGGACGCGCCTGGGCGAGGACATTGAAGATTTACATGATATGCGTGTGGCCACCCGGCGGTTACGCGCCTCATTCGAGGTGTTTCTGGACGCTTTCGAGCCCGGCGTATTGAAGCCTTATCTTAAAGGATTGCGCGCCACCGGGCGCGCCCTGGGGCAAGTGCGGGATCTGGATGTTTTTATGGAGAAGGTGCAGCATTACCTAGCGACCATCCATGAGGAGCGCCATGAGGGTCTCGATGTGCTCCTGGCCGGTTGGAAGGCGCAACGCGAGGCCGCCCGAACACAGATGCTGGACTGGATGAACAACGAAGGATACACCGATTTCAAGCGGAAGTTCAATCTCTTCTTGAGCACCCCTGGGGCAGGGGCGCGCTCAACGCCTCCGAGCACCCCCACACCGAACACGGTGCGCGAGCTGGCGCCGGTGTTAATTTACACACGCCTGGCGGCAGTGCGCGCCTATGCGCCTTATCTGGAGGATGCTCCGATCGAGCTGCTGCATGCATTAAGGATCGAGTTCAAGAAATTGCGCTACACAGTGGAATATTTCCAGGAAGCCCTGGGTAAGGAGTCCAGGGAGGTGATCGATCTGCTCAAGCAAATGCAAGATCACCTGGGTGATCTCAATGACGCGCAGGTGGCGTCGCAGCTCGTCAGCCAGTTCATTGAAGATTGGGAGACGCGCCAGGCAACCCTGCCCGAAAATGAGCGGCAGAGCATTGAAGAAGTCCACCATTACCTGACCTACCGCCAGGAGGAGCGCCAGCACTTGCTGGAGACTTTCCAGGAAGAGTGGCAAAAACGCTTCTGGCAGCCGGCCTTCCGGCGCTTCCTGGCGCGAGCCGTTTCAGTTTTATAAATGCTGTGGGTCGGCCTATAGATCGCCCATTAACACCCGGTCGGGGCCGCGATCGACCTCCCATGGGTAGATGATGTGGGCATCCGTGACTGCGGCGTAATAATCCGGTCGAGCGGTGCCGAACAGGTTGCGGTACGGATTGAAATGCAAGACACAAGTGAAAGGTAAGCCGCCCGCGGCGGAGATGCGAATTTTGACCGAGGTAACGGTCCTGCCCGAGCCCCATACGTCGTCGACTACCAGGATGCGATGGCCGCGCAGCGCTTTCTCCTCAGGGAATTGAATAAACTGGGGCCAGGCCATCAGCTTGGCCTTTTCCATTTCCATCTGGGCCGGAAAATCTACCGCGGCAGTTAAGATATGGGAGATGCCCATCGCTTCCGCCAGCAGCCCGCCGGGGATCATGCCGCCACGGGTGATGACCACCATGGCGCCAAACTCGAGGTCGAATTGGGGCAACAAATGGTCGATCAAGCGATCGACATCTTCCCAGGTCAAGATCTCTCTGCGCAGCGGCTGCATACCTCTCTCCTCGTCAGCAATTATTGGCGGGGCGCCACCTGATATTATAGCTTATAGCAGGCTGGGTGGATTGACTTCGACTCTCCATTCACCCAATTCACGCCCGCGCAGCATGGAAGCCGGGTCGGGGCCGCTCAAGACGATGTGCCAGCGATATTGGCCCGCGATGCGGGCAAAAAAGCAAGGCGCCGGACCAATCAGCCGGGTGGAACGGCGGCCTTCTTCTTCCAGCCAGTCTTTCAGCCGGACTGCCATCTCCTGCGCGGCCTGCGCGGCGCGCTGCGGATCAAAATGGCGGTATTCCAGACGCGCCAGCGCCGAGAAGGGCGGATAGACCTGATTCTGACGAAAGGCGATTTCACGCTGGTAGAAGGCCGTGTAATCATGGCGACTGGCGGTCTGGATGACATAATGTTCCGGCTGGAAGGTCTGCAAGATAACCTGCCCGCCCAGCGGGCTGCGACCGGCCCGCCCTGCAACCTGGGTCAAGACCTGGAAGGTGCGCTCTCCGGCGCGGTAATCTGGCAGGCCAAGCCCGATATCCGCCAGGATCACGCCTACCAGGGTGACCAGGGGTAAATCCAGGCCTTTTGCCAGCATTTGCGTGCCAATCAGGACGTCGGCGTGATGGGCGATGAAGCGACTCAAGATGGCCTCGTGGGCGCCCTTGTGCCGGGTCGTCTCATGATCCCAGCGCAGGGTGCGCACACCCGGGAACAACGCCTGGACGTCTGACTCCACACGCTGCGTGCCGGTGCCGAACTGGCGGATGCGCGACCCGTTGCAGGCGGGGCATTTTGCAGGCATCCGGCGCTGGTAACCGCAATAATGGCACAGCAGATGGTCCAGCGTTTCATGGAAGGTCAAGGGGATCTCACACTGCGGGCATTTCAAGGTGTACCCGCAGTCGCGGCAAAAGACATACGTGGCGCTGCCGCGCCGGTTCAGGAACAGGATGGCTTGCAGACCTTGTTCCAGCACTTGCGCTAGCGCCGATTGTAGGCTATGGCTGAAGATCGAGCGATTGCCTGATTTCAGCTCCTCGCGCATATCGATGATCTCCACCGGAGGCAGGTCGGTTGCCTCAGCTTGCGCCTCAAATGGGCGGTAGTGGTCGGCTGCACGGTGGGGGCGTGCGCCCTGATTTTCCAACCGGGCGATCTGCGCCTGTACAGCCTCGCGGTGAGCCAGGATGCGCGCCGGCAGTTGCAGGTATTGGTAGGCGCCCTTCCGTCCCTGGTAGACACTGGCGACATCCGGGGTGGCGGAGCCCATCAGGCAAACTGCTCCGGCGATCTCGGCATACTTGACAGCGATTTCTCGGGCGTGGTAATGCGGCGAGCCTTCGGATTGATAATAAGAGTCATCATGGCATTCATCCACCACGATCAACCCCAGCCGGTCGAAGGGCGTGAAGAGTGCGCTGCGCGGCCCGACGACCAGGCCCAGCTCACCCGCGCGCGCCCGGCGCCAGGTGTCGTAGCGCTCGCCTGCCGACAGTTTGGAGTGGATGACCCCCACCTGCCCCGGAAAACGCCCGACGAAGCGCCGCAGGGTCTGCGGGGTCAGGGCAATTTCGGGCACCAGCACGATCGCCTGCTTGCCAGACGCCAGGGTTTTTTGCACGGCGTGCAGGTAGATTTCTGTCTTCCCAGAGCCGGTTACCCCATGCAGCAGCACCGGCGGCGCCGGTTGACCAACGGCGGCTGAGACCAGGCGGTGCTCCACTTCCGCCCAAACGACTTGCTGGTCGTGCGTCAGCACTGGCGGTTGGCTGGGTTGAAAATCGAATTGCTGTAGTGGATCGCGCCATACTTCGCTCTCCCCCAGGCGCACCAGGCCGCGCTCGCTCAAGAGGCGCAAATCTTCCAGGCTACCGCCGCTCTCGGCATACACCCAGGAGACGTCCACCGGGCCCGGCTCGCGCATCAGGAAACGCAAGATCGCCTGCCGGCGCAGCAGGGCATTTGACCCAGCGCGCGCAAGAACGGGCAGAGCGGCTTCGGCTTCGGAGATCGGGCAGGCAAGCTCCGCTGTTCGCCCCAGCTTGGGCTTAACTTTGGGGGAGGGCAGCACCGGCTGGGTAGTAACCAGCCCGCGCCGGATCAACGAGCGGGCGGCGGACCGCCAATCGAGGCGCGGCAGGAGGCGGTCGATCTGTTGGCCGCGCAGCGGGCCGCGCTGCGAAAGCAGGTTGGCCAGACGGATCTGGGTCTTGGTCAGGTCAACCGGCGTGGGTCCCTGTAAGGTGTACAGAAGGTCTGCTTGCTGTTCTACGCCTGGAGGGAGCATCAATCCGACGCACGCCGCCAACGACGCCAGGCAGTCGTGGGACATCTGGCTCGCCAGGGCGATTTGCAGCGACGTGAGGGCAGCAGCCGGATCGACCAACTCCAGCACCCCTCGTGTCTCGGGAACGCTGGGCTGTGCGGGGAAATCGACCACCACCCCCTGGACGGTCTGGCGCCCAAAAGGCACCAGCACCAGATGGCCCAGGCGTACCTTACCCTCCAGCTCGGGAGGCAGGTGGTAGTCGAAGACCCCCGACACCTGGGGGACGTTGACCGCTACGGTAACGAAAGTGGTCATTGGCTCAGCGCTCAGAAAGCCGAAGCGAGTGGAAAGGCCTATTCGGCGGCTTGCGGGTCAGCGGGCGCATCGGGGGAAGGCCGGCGGGTTGGAGCTTCCAAGCGAGTAAGCTTGACCCGCGCCACCCGCAGGCGATCCATTTCTTCAACCCGGAACCGTACTCCATCTGCCTCGACGACATCATGCAAGCGGGGGATGCGCCCCAGCAGCCCCATGACGTAACCGGCAATGGTGTCATAATAGTCGTCGGCAAGCTCCAGGCCAAGCACCTCGTTCACCTCTTCGATCAGTGTCAACCCATCGATCAAGATTGAACCGTCTGGCAGGGTCTCGAAGCCGGGCGCGGCCGCGTCAAACATATCACTGACTTCGCCGACGATTTCTTCCATCAAGTCTTCCAGGGTCACCAGGCCGGCCGTCCCGCCGAATTCGTCCAGGACGATGGCGCTGTGCTGGCGGTGGTCACGGAAGCGGCGCAGTAACGCGCTGACGCTCAGGGTTTCAGGGACGAAAAGCGGCTCGCGCATCAAACCGCGTGCAGTACAGCCCTGGCAATCCGGGGACTGCATGGCTTTGAGCAAATCTTTTACATGCACAATGCCGATGACCTGATCCAGGTTGTCTTCGTAGACCGGGAACTTGGTGTAAGTCGACTCGGTCGCCAGCCCGATGATCTCCTCCAGTGAGGTATCGGCTTCAACTGCGGTCACCTCGGTGCGTGGCACCATCACCTGCCGCACGATCATCTCGCCGAAATCGAAGACTGCGTGTAGCATCTCGCTTTCTGATGCTTGCATCACACCACCCTCGGTGCTGGCATCGACCAGCATTTTCAACTCTTCCACAGAGTGTACCAGGTGGTGTCCGGAGGCCGGCTGGACGCCGACTAGGCGTAGCAAGGCATTCCCTGTGCCATTCAAAACCCAGATGGCCGGCTTGAACAGCCGCTCCGTAAACAGGGTCGGCCTGGAGACGACCAATGAGGTCCGCTCCGGGTCTTGCAAGGCGATGGATTTTGGCGCCAGCTCGCCGACGACCACATGCAGGAAGGTGATCAGGGCGAAAGCCAGAGCAGCAGACAGGCTGTGGGAAATCCCGGAACGGACGACGGGTGGGAAGAGCAGGACTACCGGTTCCAGCAAATGGGACAGCGCCGGTTCGCCGATCCAGCCCAGGGCCAGGCTGGAAAGTGTGATGCCCAACTGGGTGGCAGCAATTACCCGGTCTGGGTTTTCGATCGCCTTCTGGACCGCTTCAGCGCCGGCCTGGCCGCGCGCAACCAGCTCAGCGATGCGCGTTCGGCGGACGCTGACCAGTGAGAACTCCGCCGCGACGAAGAAACCGTTTGAAAGGACGAACAGCCCGATGGCCAAAATCCCAAAAAGATCGGCGACCAGTGTATTTTCCATGCTTCAAATACGCCTCTGACGTGTAAATACCGCTGCGCCATAGCCAACGACCCGTTCGTAGTCACCGGTCACGTCCCCCGATGTGGCGTGACGCAGCACCTGGGCGCGATCAGCGCCCAACTCTTTGGCCGCCCATAGCACCGCTGCAAGGGCTCCCCGCCCGCAGGCGAAGCCTTTGCCTTCAATTTCTGTCTGGATCACCCCGGCTGGGTCGAAGGCTTCCACCTGGCGTAGCATCTCGCCGTCCAGCTGGTTCGCCATCTCTTGTGAGTAGAAGTGGGACAGGTCAGTGCTGGCAACCAGCAGGGTGTTTTGACCTGCCAGCTCTGGGCTCTCCAGTATCAAGCGCGCCAGCGCCTGGCCCAGGCATTTTGCCGTGTGCCCATCCTGGTCACGCACCATGATTGGCAGCAGTGAAAATGGACCCGCCAACGCCCTTTGCAGGAAAGGCAGCTCGATCTCAAGGGAATGCTCGGGATCTCTGGCTACAAACGCCAGGCCTGCGCCAAGCGTCTGGCGCAGATAGCCATCCAGGGAATGTAACGCCGGGTGATGCACCGGAATTTCGCCGAGCGGCGTTGCATAAGCAGGGTGGGCGGTGGTGAGCAGTGGCTCAGCGTACGGATAGTGCATCGGAGATACAACCGCTACCAGCTTGGGGCTCAGGCCGCGTAGGGCGGCAAAGGCATAGCCTGCCACAGGGCCAGAGTACAGGTGGCCGGCATGTGGCGCCATGACCGCGACAATTTCGCCGCCGACCTCAGGTAGGTGGGCGGCGTCAATATACTGGTCCACCTGGGATGCCAGGCGGCGCGGGTCGGACGGGTACCATTGCCCGGCGATTGGCGAGGGCCGGACATCCATCGTCTTGCTCATCGTTCCCTTCCTTTCCTAAGGATTGCCGGCTACGCAGTCGCCCATAACCCCTAGGAGCTTGGAGCAATCTTCAACATGCCTATTGGCGTCTAATGAATGATTTTAGCACAAACTGAGGATGCTCCCGATGAGACCGCCAGCAATTATCCTGAGGCGCACACCAAACACGGCCATCACAAGCTGAGAGGATCGGCGGTCTGGCGAAGACTGCCGGGTCCGCACCCCTCAACTTCGCCTTGGGTGTGAGACATACTGCCCTTGAGACGCATCAATCGGATGATTGACCCGTAAGGGTTTTTATGGCATAATCTCGCCTGTTCGGTATTTAACGTCAAAGGCGATGATGGAAACGAGTAGGCTGGGACAGCCTGCCAGCGACCCCGGGTGTGGTACTGCGCTCAGCGCAATACCCTGCATGGTGCAAGCCGGGACAGGCCTGCCAACCGAAAATCCTTCCGGAGCCGCAAGCTGAAATAGCATCCAGGTTTCACCGATCAGCCGTCAGTATAAATACTGAAAGCTGACCGCTGAGTGCTGAACGCTAAACTAAGCGCCGCCGGGTTCGTCACCCGTTATCCAGGATGCAGGTATCGCCACATGGTGCTGTACCTGAATGAGTTGCCCACCCTCGGGTGGGAAACCGGGTGGTACCGCGGGAGCGTCTCTGTCACTCTCGTCCCTGGTGTGGGATGAGAGTGTTTTTTATCATTAAGGAGGTCGTATGCCATTTCAAGAAGTGCCCACCAAGGTCGATTTTCCAGCTCAGGAGCGAGAGCTGCTGAAGTTCTGGGAAGATAGCGCCGCGTTTCGCAAGCTGACGCTTATCCACGCCCACGACCCGCACTGGTCGTTCATCGACGGGCCGATCACTGCCAATAATCCCATGGGCGCGCATCATGGCTGGGGGCGCACTTACAAGGATGTGATCCACCGTTTTTGGACGATGCGCGGGCGCAAGACGCGTTACCAAAACGGCTTTGATTGCCAGGGATTGTGGGTCGAGGTGGAAGTCGAAAAAGAAATGGGCTTCAAGTCGAAGAAGGACATCGAAGACTACGGATTGGAGCACTTCGTGCGCAAGTGCAAGGCGCGCGTGTTGCGCTACGCCGCAGTGCAGACCGAGCAATCCATCCGCCTGGGCTATTGGATGGACTGGAACGATACTGATCTGCTGCGCAAGCTGGCAGACCTGCTGGAAGAGGATCCCATGCAGGTGATCACCGTCCCGGGCGTGGACGGTCCTGTGACCGACACGGTGGAGCAGATCGTGGGCAAGCTGGGTTTGGAAGAGCTGGGCGGCAGCTACTTTACCTTCTCGAACGAGAACAACTACATGATCTGGACGATGCTCAAGAAGTGCTGGCAGAAGGGCTGGCTGTACCGCGGCGTGGACGTGATGCCCTGGTGCCCACGCTGTGCCACCGGCATCAGCCAGCATGAGATCGTCACCGACGGCTACGCCGAGCTGACCCACCGTAGCATCACCCTGCGCTTCCCGCTGCGCGGGCGAGAGAAAGAGTCGCTGCTGGTCTGGACCACCACTCCGTGGACGTTGTCCAGCAACGTGGCGGCGGCGGTTGGCCCCGAGCTGACTTATGCCAAAGTGCGCCAGGGCGATGAGGTGTTCTACCTTTCCAAAGGCACGCTCCGTATGCTGCGCGGCGAGTACCAGGTACTGGAGGAGCTACCAGGCAGCCAGATGGTTGGCTGGACCTACGATGGGCCGTTCGACGATCTGCCGGCAGAACAACAGCCCGGCGGGCATACGCACCTGAAAGACCTGTTGCGCGGCGTGAGAGGCAGCGCCATTGAGGTGCATCAGGTGATCGCCTGGGATGAGGTGGGGGAGACCGAAGGCACCGGCATCGTTCATATCGCACCGGGCTGCGGCGCGGAGGACTTCCTGCTGGGCCGCGAGCACAATTTCCCGCTGGTGGCGCCGCTGGATGACCAGGGCGTGTTCGTCGAAGGTTTCGGCTGGCTGAGCGGCAAATACGTCGGCGAGGTGGCTGCGCCGATCTTCGATGACCTGGAGCGCAAAGGCCTGTTGTATCATGTCGAGCCCTACACCCACCGCTACCCCACCTGCTGGCGCTGCAAGACCGAGCTGATCTTCCGACTGGTGGATGAGTGGTTCATCAGCATGGGAGAGACTTATGACAAGCCGCGCGAGCTGCTGACCAAGGAAGAAAAAGATCGCAGCCTGCGCTACCAGATCATGGATGTGGTGGACCAGATCCGCTGGATCCCCGAGTTCGGCTATGCGCGTGAGATGGACTGGCTGCGCAACATGCACGACTGGATGATCAGCAAGAAGCGCTACTGGGGGCTGGCGTTGCCGATCTGGATGTGTGAAAAATGCGCTCATTACGAGGTAATCGGCGACGAGGTCGAGCTGAAGAAGCGTGCCGTGGAAGGCTGGGAGGTCTTCGAAGGCCACACCCCGCACCGACCGTTTATCGACGCGGTCAAGATCGAGTGCCCGGAATGCCACCAGCCGATGAGCCGCATCCTGGATGTCGGTAACCCGTGGCTGGACGCCGGAATTGTCTCGTTCAGCACTTTGCGCTACCGCAGCGACCCGCAGTACTGGCGCCTCTGGTACCCGGCGCACTGGATCAGCGAGTCTTTCCCCGGGCAGTTCCGCAACTGGTTCTACAGCCTGTTGGCGATGGCGACCGTAGTGGATAACAGCCCGCCCTTCCTGGAGAACTTCGGTTATGCCACCCTGCTGGCGGAGGATGGTCGCCCGATGCACAAGAGCTGGGGCAACATGATCGAGTTCAATGAAGCCGCCGACAAGATGGGTGTGGACGTGATGCGCTGGCTGTACTGCAACCACAAGCCGGAGAGCGACCTGCTGTTCGGCTACCACCGCGGCGATGAAGCGCGCCGCGCCTTCCTGATCCCGCTGTGGAACGTGTACAGTTTCCTGGCCACGTACGCCAACCTGGATGGCTGGACGCCTGCCCTCACCACTGCCCTCACCCCAGCCCCTCTCCCGAAGGGAGAGGGGAGTCCCTCCCTCTCCCAAGGGGTGAGGGGGGCTTCGACCCGGCTAATCCCGAGGGGCCGACGCCGCACAGCGACAACCTGCTCGACCGCTGGGTGTTGGCGCGGTTGAACCAGATCGTCCCAACCGTTACCGAGGCCTTGGAGAACTCCGACTCGCTCACCGCCACGTTGGCGCTGGGCGCCTTCCTGGATGACCTGAGCAACTGGTATGTGCGCCGCAGCCGCCGCCGCTTCTGGAAGAGCGAACATGACACCGACAAGAACGATGCCTACGCCACGCTGTACCATGTGCTGGTTAAGTTTGTGCGCTTGCTGGCTCCTTTCACGCCCTTCGTGACCGAGGCGATCTACCAGAACCTGGTGCGCTCGGTTTACCCGGGTGCCGACGAGAGCGTACACCACACGGCCTGGCCCCAATATGACGGATCTGTGGTTGACCCGGCATTGCTGGAGCAGATGGAGCTGGCGCGCCAGGTCGCCAGCCTGGGCCTGGCGGCGCGCAACAGCGCTGGCTTGAAGGTGCGCCAGCCGCTCAGCCGCGGCCTGGCCTACGCCGGAGGGCGGCGCAGCCTGGAGGCGGAGTTCGTCGAGATCATCACCGACGAGCTGAACGTCAAGACTTTTGAGTTCGTCGAGCAGGCCAACCAGCTGGTGCGCTACCAGGTGCTGCCGGATAACAAGCTGCTCGGACCACGCTTTGGCGCCCAGTTCCCCAGGCTACGCACCGCGCTGGCTGCAGCCGACCCGGCGACCGTGGCAGCGAATGTGCAGGCGGGTTTACCTGTGGCGTTGGAGCTGGATGGGCAGCCGGTGGATCTGAAGCCGCAGGAGCTGCTGGTTCAGACCCATCCGGTGGAGGGCCTGGCGGTGGCGGCGGATAAGACTGCCACGGTGGCCGTGGACGCCAACGTCACCCCTGAGCTGCGCCTCGAAGGCCTGGCTCGTGAGATCGTGCGCCGGGTGCAGGATTTCCGCAAGCAGAGCGGGCTGGACATTGCGGACCGCATCCACCTGTACCTGGCAGTTTCCGCCGGGTTGGAGCCAGTGCTGGAGGCGCATGGGGCCTATATCATGAGCGAGACTCTGGCACTCGAGCTTCAACAGGTCACGCCTCCTGAGGGCCTCCCGACGACCTCGGCGACTTTTGATGGAGAGGAAATGACCATCGGTCTACGTAAAGCCGGTGATTAGCCCGCTTTGCTGAAGCGGTTCGGTCAGATCATGTTACAATCCGTTTTACAGGGGTGGGCCTGAATGCTCACCCCTGTTTGATTGGTATCACTTTATTGAGAAGGGAGTGAGCGGTGTCGGCACACAGGATCATCCGCAATTACTTTATCATTTCTGGATTTTACACGCTATCCGCCTCACTCATCTGGGGGGTGAACACCCTGTTCTTGCTCGATGCTGGCCTGGATATCTTCCAGGTGTTTCTGGTCAACGCGGTTTTTTCTGTGGGCACGACGATTTTTGAAATCCCAACCGGCGTGTTGGCAGATACACGCGGCCGGCGGATTTCTTTTCTGCTGAGCACGGTCATTTTAGCGCTGGGCACGCTGGGCTATGTCGCGGCAGCTGATATGCAGGCGAAGCTGCCGTTATTCATCCTGATGTCGCTGGTCTTGGGGTTAGGATTCACATTCTACTCCGGAGCGGTCGAGGCCTGGTTTGTCGATGCGCTCAAAGCCAGCGGATTCGATGGCACGCTCGATCCGGTTTTCGCCCGCGGTGCGATTATCAGTGGGGCTGCCATGCTGATCGGCACCGTGGGCGGGGGCGTTGTTGGGGATATCGACCTTACGATACCCTATATCATCCGGGCTGCTTTGCTGAT
>Ga0154774_1036_pt8 | contig 19142 bp, 18 predicted proteins | sample Rifle2008BG16ft_FD_105782 | JGI IMG/M metagenome (GOLD analysis project Ga0154774, IMG submission 105782) | Chloroflexi bacterium RBG_16_57_11
GACCTCCCGCCACTCTGCTTCTACCGGCCTGCTTGTCCAATGACAGGCGCATTGAAAACGATGCCGGTATCGGTCAATACCAGTTGTCCCGACGCGACCGCAACTTCCACGGCTTCCGTCGAGGTGAGGGGCATGATGGCCGGGTCGAAGGCATCGCCAGGAGTGGCGAGGATGATCCGCCAGCGGGGCGAGTACCCTGGCGTTCCAGGGATAGCGCTCAACACATGGTCGTGACGCAGACTACCATCCGGACAGGCGACCTGGGTCGCGCCTGGGGCCAGGATGACGTACAAGGTTCCGTAAGGGCCGGTTGTTTGATCTGTTAGATCAGGCCCTAAGTTGAAACAGGCGAAGACTGCCTGGTTGGGGTTTGAGCTCTTTGCGGAAGGAATCGCCAGGAGATACACCTCTCCGTTATAGTAAGAGGGTTCCAGCTCAATGTTCGTGCTTGGCGGTCCCTCAGCTAGGGCGCTACCAACGACGAACAAGAATACAGCACCTAAAATGCTAAAAGTAATCAGTTTACGCAGCATGGTTGGTCTCCTTTCTTGATCAAATATCCTGATGGGTGGTGGGTTAAGAACCAATTAGCGTAACGGTCACTGGCACTGGATTGCGGATGATATCCAGGACCGGGGAAGTCTTCTGGACATAATCGCACAGCTCCACGATCTTCTCCCGAGGCGCATCGCTCTTCACCCGGTATGTAATGCGAATGCCTTCGTATCCCGGGCGCACTTCTTCCGAAAGGCCCAGGAAGGCGCGCAGGTCCAGGTCACCTTCCAGGTCGAAGTTCAGGCTCTCGACGTGAATTCCTTGCGCGGCGGCGTTGTAGATAAAGCCGACCGCCAGGCAGGAAGCCAGGGCGTGCAGGACGGCTTCGACGGCGTTCGCCCCGGCATTGCCGCCGAGCAGCACCGGGGGCTCATCTCCCTCCAGGAGGAAAGGCCGGTTGCGGGAGGCATCCTCCTGGCCAGCGCCGTAAAAACTCTGGATCGAGGTGCGCGAATGTCCGCCGCCGATCCATTCGTTGTGGGCTCTGAACTGGAAGCGGGCCAGATCCGAGTTCTGCTGGATGGCGTTGACAGTAGTCACGAGCTGGTCTACGTTCACACCATTGACTTGGGTGGTTGTTTGGGTGGTCATCTTTCGGTCTCCTTTCTAGATATAGCGGATAAGAATTATCAGGATACTTCTTATCCCGACTATACACCCTTGACCTCCCAAAAATCTTATCCCCGCCTTAATTGGGCCTGAATTTCTGGTTCGATTTTGACGTTGTGGTTGGAGTAATGGGAATGCAGTGGTCAGATCGCTCCCAGCCGCTCAAGGATCCGGCGGGCTTCTATCTGCGCTTTCTGCCCGGTTGCGATATCGTCTTCTATGCCACGTGCGAGCCGGATCTCACTGATGGCGTCCAGGCAGCGGGCGACTTCATATTCATTCCCAGCCGAGGCGAATCCGGATCGGGCTTCTGTGTAATATTCTAGCGCGGTGTCAAACTGGCCTTGGGCTGCCGCTAACTCCCCACGCGCCTGGCGCGCCATCGCCAGCCACAGGCGGCTGGCATATTGCTCCGCTGCCTCGTCCAAATGGCTGCAAAAGGTTTCGGCTGCAGCGATGTCACCTTCGGCTATTCGCACGCTGACAGCCGCCGGCAATAGTAGCGCATCGCAGGTGGTACAGTGGCCGTGTCGCTCGCTCATTGCCAGCCCTAAAGCCAATATGTTGCCCGCGGCCACCACCTCTCCCGCAGCCAGGCGGTTGCGAGCCATGGCAGCGTATAAACGGGTGAGGCAGTGAGCGCGCATGAGAGCGCGCTCAGCCGCCAACACGCCCTCTTCCAATGTCGCCAGCCCTTCTGCCAATTGGCCACGCGCCGTCTGGAGTACACCTAAGCGTTGGCAGGCCAGCGCTTCGCCAGAGGAAGCGCCGATCTCGCGGTAGAGCTGGATGGATTCACCCAGCGCGGCTTCCGCCTCCGCCCAATGACCTGCCTGAAACTCGAGTGCCCCGTTGAAGCACTGGCACAATGCGATCGCGCGTGGTGCTCCCATCCGCCGAGCTTGCTCTTGGGTCGTGCTGACGGCTTGTTTTACGTTCTCGTAGCCTGTATCACCATACAGGTGATATTCCCACAGTCAAAGATGGACGTCGAAGGCGTCGGTCACATCCAGACCAGGACCGGAAAGAGCAACGCGTTGCTGTTCATAACCGATGCCGGTCTGCCACTCACCCAGCGAATGACAGGCCAATGCCAACATCTCAAAGGCGCGGGCGATCGCCGCCGGATCGTTAGACTGCTCGGCGATCGCCAGGCTGCGCTGGGCCACATCGAAGGCCTCCTGGAACTCATTCCGGTGCCAGTGGAGTTGGGCGAAGTTGTAAAGCACCCGGGCAAAGCCAGCCGCGTCTTCGCGCTGATCCACTTCGGCCAGCGCGAGGCGTAGGTGGGCCTCTGCTGCCGCGGTATCTCCGACAGTAATCAGCGCCACCGCCGCGCCGCGGTGCAGGCGCGCCCGGTCGGCACGTGCTGACTGCCACCCCTGGTTGGGTGAGAGTGCCAACGCTTGTTCGAAGTGAGCCACCCCTTGAGGGGTATCAGCCAGGATGATCCGCCACCAACCGAGGGACTCCAATATCATCCACCGGCGTGCGAGATCGGCCAGGTTCAGCGCGTTCATCAGGTCGAGGGCTCGGGTAAAATAGCCAACCGCTACTTCAAAAGCATATACCCCAGCCGCTTTCTCCCCAGCCCGGAGAAGATATTCGAGGGCCCGGTCGCGGCGGTCGCTCAGATCATAATGGTAGGCCAGATCCTGCATGTAATGATCCAGTCCATTAGGCTGCCAAACATATAGCGCCTCGATCGCTGCCGCGGCCTCGCCATGCAGGTGGGCTCGCCGTGCCCGGCTGAGTGCGGTGTAGAGAACGCGACGGATCAGGGAGTGCCGGAAGCGGTAGCCGATCGCTGTCTCCTCTAAAAGATGGCTTAGTAAAGGGGCATCCAGCGCATCCAGCAGGGGGGCAAGACCTTGCGACCCTAAAACGGCCCTCAACACATCAAAGCGGAACTCACGCCCGACCACTGCAGCGGCAGTGAGGACTTCTTCAACAGCTGGACCAAGGCGTCGCGTCCGCTCGCGCAGTAATCCGGCGAGATCCGCCGGAATGCTCAATTCGGATCCCGGCCGCAGCCGCCATTGCCCCTCGTAAGCCTCAACCTTGTCCGATTTGAGCAGTGCGCGGGTCATCTCCTCAACGAAAAAGGGATTGCCCTCGGTGATCTCGAAAATCGCCTTTTCCAGTTCTAGAGCCACCTTGCCACCGATGGTGTGGGCTACGATGCTGGACGCCGCATCCTTCTCCAGTGGTGCCAGGGTCAGGTTCTCGGTCAGGTGCTCACGGTAGAGCGCGTTGAGGAGTGTGCCGAAAGATGTCCCTGTCGTATCGCCGATGTCGTTACGAAAGGTCGCCAGAATCACTAGCGGGATCCCGCGTGTCTGCCGGGCCAGGTAATGGAAGAGGTGCAGGCTGGCTTCGTCGGCCGCGTGCATATCGTCGAACAGAAAGGCAACCGGCAGCGTTGACGCCAGACCGGTTAAGAAAGCCGCCGTAGCATTGAAAAGCGCCCACTGTTCCTGCTGGGGATCGCCGTACCCACGTGGTTTGAAGCCGCTGATCGGATTCTCGTCTGGCGCGCGCCGGTGTTCAACCAGATAGCGGTCGAAAGCCTCGATGAAGGGTTGGTAGGCCAGCTGTCCCTCCTGCTCATAGGCAGCGCCGATTAGCATGATCATCCCGGAGGGAGCGGCGTCACGCAGCGCTTCGTATGCCAGGCGCGTCTTACCCACACCCGATTCGCCGGCAATCAGGATCGTCCGGCCCTGACCTTCCCGCTTGACATGTAGCCAGGCTTGCAACTTATTGAGTTCTGCAGTGCGCCCGGCCAGCGGCGCACCGCGCCCCACCTCCAGGAGGATCGGGGTGGGTGGCGACCAGGGAGCATGGACCGATGTAGGAGGTGGGGAGAGCTCACCGTTGAGAATCTGTGCATACAGGGCCGTGGTTTCCGGTGCAGGCGACACATCGATTTCGGTGGCGAGGAAGTCTGCACAGGTCTGATATTGGCGCAGCGCCTCGTGGCGCTGACCAGCCAGGGTGTAGAGGCGCATCAACTCGCGATGCACTGCCTCATCGGCCAGATCGTGCGCCAGCAGCGGGGTGAGCAGCTGGATGGCCGCGGCGTAATCACGTGCCTCACGGCGATAGGCTGACAGCGCCAGGCGTGCACCTCGATGGTAACGGTAAAGCGCCTGGCGTGGGAGCTGCGTCCACTCTTCGTAACGGTCGTCGGGCAGCAGGTCGCCCTGGTAGAGGGCAAGCGCCTGTTCAAGACCGGCAATGTGCTGGTCTGGTGCAGTGCAGAGTCGCTCGAATTCCTGGACATCGACTTTGACAGACGGCGCCAGGCTCAGGACCCCATCTTCAAAGCTGAATATTGCCTCGGCTGCGTCCTGCCCGAGTAGCTTGTCGAGGGTCCGGCGTAAAGTGTGGAGTGTGTTATACAGATTGTTCGAGCCGGAATTGAGGCTGGCCTGTGGCCAGAGAAAATCGATCGCCTGATCTTTCAATAAGCGACGTTCCAGGGCCAGCCGTTTTAGCAATGCCGCGGCTTTTTTTCGGGGCCAATCCTGTGCGCGGATCAGCCGATCTCCTTGCCCCACTTCGAAACAACCTAGCAATCGTATCGTTACAGTTGGCTCTGGGGTGGAGCGCATAGTTTTTGGCCCGACAGAATTGAAATGGTGCCGAACAGGGTGGCATAACGCTGAATCTGCTTGACCATGATCGCCAGCGTGCCGGTGCCAGCACCCAAGTCGAGCACACGGTGACCAGGAGCGATCCGGGCGTGGGCGATTAAATCGCGCTTGAACTGCTTTTCCGGCATGAAAAACCCGGCAAAAAGATCGTAAATGGGCGTAAGCCAGTCGAGTAGCAGAGCCGGATGGCGATTGGCCTCAGTCATCGGCTGTAAACTACCACCTGCCATGCCAAGGTCTGGCGATAGGAACGTCGCTTTAGACCATTACTGCTTAATATGGTTTCGACTGACTTCGTTGCATGCGAATAGGTGCGAAAGGGGCTGCGTCGTAACCGGAAGGATAAATTCTCAAAGGCCAGCCCAATCTTCATCCACCAGGTATCGCGCGGGTAGACCAGGCCATACAGTTTACGCGCCCGTGCTGCCGACAAGACGACCAGTTTCTCCATATCATGATAGCAGCAGATCACCCGATCAAGCGTGACAATATCGGCTGGCGCAATATCTGCTGCCAGGTCAACAAAGTTCCCATGATGGTAGCTTACATGTTCTGCGAGTCCTCGTACCTGGGCTTCCGCCCTGGCCGCGTTGAGATAGGCCGTGGAGGCTTCCACACTCGTGACCTCCTGTACGCCGGCTTCAAACAACTCATGTTGGATGGAGCCCACACCACCGCCGATGTCAAGCAGAGTAAGTCCATCGACGTCTTCCTCGTTGATGGCTTCGATTAACATGCGGGTGGTCCTGTCTGGACCTTTCGCGCGATAGCGTGAAAGTTCCTTGGCCACATATCGTTGGCTGAACAGTTCTTCAATTCCCTGACATTGACCGCAATTCACGATTCATCTCCGTTCAAACAATGTCGCTAAAAAATATAATATTACTCCTATTTTACTCCAAACCGGGCTCTGACCATTTCTATTCTCCGGTCCTCTTCTACGAGACCACTTCGTCCCAGATCTGCTTCAGGATCAGCGCATCGTCCTCCATCGCCGGGCTTTCACACAGGATGCGCCCGTGACAATGATGGTCGCGCAAGGTGCGGAACAGCGCCCGCAGGTCCAGGTCGGCATCCTCCACACGCAGGTGCTCTTTTTCGCCCTTGGGGCCGTATTCTATTCCTGATAGATGCACGTGCAAATCTCCTAAGGCGGCCGACCCCAGGGTTTCCCCATAGGCGTCCAGCAGGCGCGCCCACTCGTCGTAAGAGTTCATCGTGCCATCACCGGGGCGGGCGTGCAGGTGGGCGAAATCCAGGCATGGCTTGATGCCCGGGATCGAACGCGACATTTCCAGCGTATCTTCGAATGACCCCAGCATGGCCGATTTGCCCATCGTTTCCGGACGCAAAGTCACCGGATTCGCCGTGAGGCGCAGCTCTTCCACGCAGCCCGCCAGCCGCTCGATCGCCTTTGGCAGGACCTGCTCGGGCGGTCGACCGAAATAAGAGCCGGGGTGAAAGACGATGTCGGTCGCTCCAGCCAGATTGCCATAATGAGCGGCGTCCATCAGGCGCTTGCGTGACTTGGGCCACTCTTCGTCTTCCGCGTTCAGGTTAATGAAGTATGGTGCGTGGACGCTGATTTTGACATCCTGCCCCTCCGCATTCGCCCGGATATCCGCACAGGTTTGCTCGCTGACACGAACCGACTGCACCCAGCCCAGCTCCAGGGCATCCAATCCCAGCTCGGCCAGCCGTGAGATTGCGCCAACACTGCCGCCCGGCTTTTTGGGTGTCGAAAGGGGAGCGCCAACCGTACCGAAATGAAAGTCAATGAGAGACATAAGCACCTCTAAAAGTTGGTACGATCGAAGATCGACCGAATTTTCTCCAACAAGGGTGGTCCGAGCACCAGAAATCCGATCAAGGCCGAGCTGGCGGCGGTGATCAGCACCGCGGCCGCCCCCACATCTTTCCCGACTTTGGCCAGCTCATGGTGCTGTGGGCTGGATAAATCGACCACCGCCTCCAGGGCGGTATTCAAGAACTCCGCCAGCCACACCATCGCCACTGCCAGCAAGATGACCGCCCATTCCAGGAACGAGAGGCGCAGCCAGAAGCTCATCACCAGCACCACCGCGGTGGCTACAGCGTGGATCCAGGCGTTGCGCTGGGTACGGATGACGAACCACCAGCCCGAGAAGGCATACCTAAAGGCAAATGAGCGGCTAACGAAAAAAGTCTTCATGCTCGCGCCTGGCAGCCCAGGCTATTCAGGATTTCTGCCTGGATGGCCCACATTTTCGCTTTCTCGCCCTCGTCAGCATGATCGTAGCCCAGCAGGTGCAGCACACCGTGGACGACCAGGAGCTGTAGCTCATCCTGAATTGGATAACCGCCGGCGGCTGCTTGAGCCTGAGCACGAGGTAAAGATACAATCACATCGCCCAGGTAGAGCTGGTCGCTATCCGGGTCGGTATCACCACCCACAAATGACAGCACATCGGTCGGCGCGTCGATGCCGAGGAACTGGCGATTAAGGGCCTGGAGGCGAGCGTCGTCTGAAAGAACGAGCGTGGTTTCCGCATCCGCATCTGCCCCGGTTTGCTGCAAGGTCTGCTGGGCGGCGCGCTCGAGGACCGCTTGATACTTTTCTGCAAGCCCCTCAGCGGCTTCGAGTGATTCGTCTACCTGGACAAAGATCATAATTATGATTGAACCGTCGGGCTCAGGTGTGTTGGTCGACCGGCGCTTCGGATTTGCGCGGCAATGGCAGGGTAATCGCTTCCTGTGAAGCCTGCTCCATGCGTGGATAGGTAAGCCTGGGATGGTAAACTCCACGCAGCGTCGTAGCAAATGATTCGGCGATCAGGCTCAGGTCATTCAATGTCAGCTTGGTGTCATCGAGCTGACCACTCGAAATGCGGTCCTTAATGGCGCTCTTGATCACCGCAATCAATTTCTCGTCGTCTTCCGGTCGCTCGGCGCGCACGCGCGCTTCGCTGCCATCTGCTAACATTAATATCGCCGTCTCGCGGCTCTGTGGTCTCGGCCCTGGGTAGCTAAACTTTGCCTTATCGACCAGGTTTTCATCGCCGCCAGCAGCCTGGACGGCGTTGTAATACTGGTATCGGGTCAGGCTGGTTCCATGATGCTCCAGAATAAAATCCAAAATGCGCGGCGGTAAACGGTATTTGCGCCCCAGCTCTACTCCATCAGTGATATGGCGGATGATGAGAGCGGCGCTCTGTTCCGGAGTCAAACCTTCATGTGGATTGATAAAACCTGGCGGCTGGTTCTCGATAAAGAACACCGGGTTGGCCGTTTTGCCAATGTCGTGATAAAGCGAGCCGACGCGTGTCAGCAGGGCATCAGCGCCGATTCTCTCGGCAGCCTGCTCGGTGAGATTGGCTACCTGCAGGCTGTGCTGGTAGGTCCCCGGCGCCTCGCGTAACAGCAGGTGCAGTAAAGGATGGTCGGGGCGGGTTAAATCGACCAGTTGCATGGGGGTGACCATCCTCAGGAAGTGCGCCAGAGCTGAATGGAGCAAGATGGTAATGCTGGCGGATGCCAAACCGTTGAAGAATGCCGCGGCGGTCAGCGTTCCCAGTCCAAGCAAATCAGTGGTTGGCAGTGGATAGCGATAAATGAGGACAATGATCGAGCCTGACACGCCAACCGCCAGGCCGGCGGACACGAAGCTGACCAACCGCCGGGCGCGCCCAAGCGCCAGCACGCCAAACAGCGTGCTGACCATATAATACAGCGTCAGCTCCAGGGAATTTGGGAGGCCGTACGCGGTCAAGATGGCCAGGGGCAGCGAAGTCACCACTGCGATTTCGACGCCGAACAACGAGGCGATGGTCAACCCGTAGGCCGTGATCGGATACGCATAGGGGATGATGGCGTGGCTTGGAATGATCAGCCGGGCGCTGAGCAAGAAAGCGAGGAACAACACGACCACAACCGTAATACGGCGCACATCGGAGGTGGCTATGGATGGCTTACGGCGTACGTAAAAGGTGATCAGGGCAGCCATTAAGACGGTCAGTGCGGCCGCGCTCGCCAGATCCTGTCTGCTGCTCTCGGGTTGTGCCAGCCCCAATTCCTGCAGGGCTTCGATGTCCTCTGTGTCCAGCACCTCGCCCTGTGAGACAACCGTCTGGCCTGGCACAAAGGTCCGCGTGGCCGGCTCAATGGATTCACGCGCCCGCTGCCGGGCGGCCTGGGTTAATGTTTCGCTATAGGCACTGTTTGGAGCAAGGTAGGATTTCGCAAGATCCGCCACCACAGCCGCCTGGTCCTCCGGAAAAGACAGGCTCACCAGCGCTGGAACCCGGTCGCGTGCATCGGCTAAAGTTTCAGGGCGAATACCCGTGCTCATCACCCGCTCCAGGACCACCAGCGCTTGTTGTTGGACCTCTTGCCAGCGGGCGTCGGTCATGTTCAAAATGGTCCCGACGGTCTCCTGGCTGGGCGCCACATCTTCCAGAGCGGCCAGATCGTCGCGCTTTTGATCCAGCGAGGCGTAGGAATCCGCCCGCACCGTCTGGATGTACGCCAGACCGGCGCGCAATTGCTCCAGTTGACGGCGTGCTACTCGCGTATCAGGCGATGTGAAAATTGGCGAGACCGCCTGCTCGGCAGCATCGCGGCGCTGCTCGGTGCGGATCTGGCTGACAAAGCTCACCGAACGCTCTGCCCGGTAGTCTCGGGTTGTCACCTGGCCCTCTTGTAATGGAGGCGCCAGCGAGTCTTCGAGCAGCGGCGCGAGCACAGCCATCAACCCCAGGGCGAGGCTGAGGAGCAGCAGTGCAGCCAGGTAGGCCCTACGCCAAGTCGGCGGGTTTGCCTGAGTCATTGAAGTAGCCTGCGCACCACCTGACTGGCTTGATCGCCGGAGGCCCGTCCTTCGAGACGCGGTACCAGCACTTTCATGACCTGCCCCATTTCGCGTAGATTGGTTGCGCCCAGCTCAGCGATGACTTGCTTTGCCAGCGCCTCCAGCTCTTCGGTGGTCAACTGCCTGGGCAAGAACTCCTGCAGGACGGCAATCTCAGCCTGGCTGGATTCCACCAAATCGGGGCGGTTCGCACGCCGGGCGTCCTCGATCGCCTCCTGGCGCGACTTGATTTCCTTCTGCAGAATGCCGAGCACGTTGGCCTCCTCAAGGGGAGTGCCTTTATCAACTTCTGCCAGCCGAATCGAGGAGAGCGCCATACGAATGGTGCGCTTTCGGAGATCATCGCCAGCGCGTATGGCATCCTTCAAGGCATTTTCGAGTTGAGTTTTCGTGTCCATGATAACCATTATACACAGATATGGAAAACACGACCCTCAAATACCGTCTTACATCCCCGCGTGCGCTTCCCGGATCACCTGGGCAGCGATTTCGTTTAAGGTTTTGACTTCGACCGAGTCAATATGGCTGGCGTGCCAGTAAAGATCCAGCAGCTCAAGCGGGGTCAGGCTGCCAATCGCATGATCTCCAGGCAGGCGGATGCGAGTTTCGGATTGGGGTCGTCGCACCAGATGGAATTCGAAGCACTCCGCGGTGTATTCGCGCAGCGCTGCTTCATCGATCAGCGTCTCCCAGTCGCGTGGATATTCGATCACCAGGCGCACGATTGCGCCCGACAGCTCATCTGAAGAGGAAAGCGCGTTGCGCAGTTGATCGGTAACCGCCGCCTCAGTCTCCAGTCGCACAAAACGATCCACGAATGGCCGGGTGTCCTTGAGCTTGCGCCAGTCCACTCGGGTTTTGCCACGCTCAACACTGGCGATCACAAAATACTTCTCGTCTGCAACCTCCCCAAAGTCCACCCGCTCGATCGAGCCGGGGTAGACGACGGGCGGGTGGTGACCTTTGTTTAAATCCTGCGGCTTGTGGATGTGGCCCAATGCCACGTAATCCAGGCGCGGATCTTTGACAAATTTTCTGGGTAAGATCAGGTCGCTGCCCAGCATCACCGCGCGCTCGCCGCCATAGGTTGCTCCCTCCACTGAGCAATGAGCCGCCAGGATGACTGGCAGCTTGGGATCGACGCGCTCCTCCAACCACAAGTTAACCAGCTCCATCAGCCGGTCGATCAGTTGGTCGTAAGCTTGCGATCGCTCGATGGATTGCGGCCCAAGAGCGGCGATCAATCCGGAATAGAACACCCAGGGCAGGGCGATCACCTGCAACGGTAAACCACCCAGCTCCTCCGGGCCAAGAAAAGCTGGCCGATCCACGACGCGCACATGGGGCACTTCGAGCGTGGCGAAGTTATCCAAAGCGTGGGCGCGGCCGAGTGCAGGCGAGAGATCGTGGTTTCCGACCAACAACAGGGTGGGTATGCCGGCGCGCGACAGCCGCATGATCCGGCGCCCCCACTCGCGTTGGAAGGTGGGTGCTGGGGACCTGTCTTTATAGGCATCCCCGGCGAACAGCACCAGATCGACCTGCTCGGCGATGGCGGCATCCACAATCGTGTCCAGCGATTTAAGAAAGTCCATCACCCGCATGGGCAGCCCGCTTTCGGGGTCATGGCGACCATAGTTCGCCATATCGATGTGGGCATCGGCGAAATGCAATATTCTCGGCATGGCGGCAATTATACCTTTTTAATAAACCCCAAAGAACCCCGCTCGCTCAGGAAGGGTTGGATCAGAAACTTGTCATGGATTAGGCTCGATGCCGAGCTTGCGCAGCTCCTCTTCACAAGGTGCAAACCCCTCATGCACGACCAGGCATTGCTGTAGATCCTTGATCGCCGCCTCGCTATCGCCCAAGGCGTTCAGGGCGCGCGCGCGCCAGTAGAAGCTTTCTTCCAGGATCGGCTCGCTGGAAGCCTCCAGCGTTTGCGTGGCCAGGTTGATCACATCTACATATCGTCCGGTGAAGAAATAGGCAAAATAGGGGCCGGTTTGGTACCACATAATCCGCCAGGGGCGTTGCTCCTCAAGTATCTGCTCGTAGTTGGCAAAGGCAGCGTCGAACGCTGAGGCCGCCCCGGCATAATCTTGTAAAACCACGCGGTTTTCGCCCTGGTTGAACAGGGCAAAAAACAGATCGCGCCCGCTCAGGCTGGCGGCCTCCTGGACCGCCTTCTGCTCTGCGGTATGGTAATTGAAATTGTCGTAAGCCCGTAGACCCAGGATATCCAGCACCTGTTGGCGGCGGTCGGGAGGATAGATCACCAGATACGTGTAGTTGAAGGCCTGCCAGTCCTCGAGCATGTCTACGTATGAGATTTCAAGGTCCGGCCCTTTATAGGAATCCTGCACTGCGAACACCCCCCTGGCGTCGTCATAGCCGCTCACCACCTGGTAGTGACCCATCCAGCCATCGAAGCCCACTCCTTCGAAACCCTTCTCCACGATGGCGGGCAGGCCGGCAGCCACCAGAGCCTTGAGCGTTTGCAGATCCCCGCCCACCCGCACCACCGCTTCTAAATCGGTCTCCTGGTCGACGTAAGCTTCCATCTCATAGGGCATGACATTTTTGTCACGCGGGTTGGGCTTGAGGAAGGCCGCGGTGTCACGCTGGTCGCCTTTCCACCCCCAGAATGACAGCGCCATCGCCAGGTTGGCCGGTCCGCAGTTGTTCCACATCTGGTACTGGTGCAGGATGCCGGTCAGCATTGCGCCGGGAGGCAGCGGCGTCGGAGAAAGGGTCGGGCTGGGCGTCGCAGTTGGGACAGTTGGCGTATCCGTCGCCACCGGTGTGATGAGTGAAATGGTGGGCGTAGGCGTGCGGGTGAAGTTTGGCGTGGCGGTGGCTAAAACTGTCCCAGCCGGCACAAAAACAACCTGTTCCGGCGGATTGATCGCATACTTGACCTGCGCCTTAAGCGTGTCCAATCGCCAGTTCAGGCTATCCGAGCTGAGAAGGATCAGCGCCGCAGCGGTCAATGCCATGACAAAGATTGCCACAGCCAGGTAAGTCATCATTCGTCGCATGGATTTCCCCAATCGCAAAACACGTCATTAAGGCTGCTCACCCAGCACCTGGAGCTGTTGCAATGCCGGCGGGAAGCCCGGATGGTATTTCAAGCTGAGCTGAAAATCCTCGATTGCGCTGGCGGTTTCACCCAGCGCGGCGCGCGCCATGCCGCGCCAGTAATAGCTCTCCTCCAGGTTTTTATCCCCCTGCATGGCGTTCAGCGTGCCATCTGACAGGTACAGTAAATCGTAATATCGCTGGGCATAATAATAGGCAAAATAGGGTCCGGTCTGGTACCACAACATGCGCCAGGGTCGCTCGCTTTCCGGAATGGCAGGATACACCTTGAAGGCCTCATCAAAGGCAGCGGAGGCGCCGGCGAAATCCTGCAGCTTGACCAGGTTGGTGCCACGGTTAAACCAGGCGAAATACTGGTCGATCCCTGCCAACCCGTAGATTTCGTTCGAGGCTATGAGGGCTGCGTTCTGATAGTTGGCGGTTTCATCGGCGTCTGAGCCCAGCAAGGTCGTCACCTCCGCCCCTTTCTCGGCTGGAAAGAGGACCAGGTAAGTGTAGTTGAACGCTCTCCAGCCATCGATCATTTCATCGTAAGTGACAAGGTGATCCGGCTCAATAAAGGAGTCTTGGGCGGTGAACTGCTTATTTGCTTCGTCATAACCGGTGATCACCTGGTAGTGGCCCATCCAGCTCACCACGCCGGTCAGGTCGCGCAGGTAGGTGCCCTTTTCCACCAGCACCGGGTAGCCGGCAGCCAGGAAGCGCTTGACCAAATCGATATCGCCGCCCACACGCTCGAACACTTTCAGGTCGGTCTGGGTTTCGATGTAATCCACCATCTCGTAAGGCATGACGTTCTTGTCTTTTTCGTCTGGTTTTAGCACCGGGCCGACCACGTCGCGATTACCCTGCCAGCCCCAGAAAGACAGCGCCATGGCCAGGTTCGCTGGTGCGCAGTAGTTCCACCGGCCGTGCTGGTCCTCGTAGACTACTCCCTTTAGATCGACGCGCGGGGGTAGGGGCGGTTGGGTTGAGGTCGGCGTTGGGCTGGGCTCAGGAGTGCTCGTCGGGCCTGAGGCCGTGGCGGTGGAGGTTGGCGCCTGGGGAGTGTGAGTGGCTATTGACAGCGCTATGGCTTGGGCGGAGGGCGTGATTTGGCCTTCTTGGGGCAAAAAGACCTGGCGGGCGGGCGGGTTCAAGGTGTAGCGCAAGCGCAACACCGCTTCGTCGATCCGCCAAGCCAGACGGTCGTGGACGGGAGGTAGGGAAAACACCACTACGGCGCACAGGCACAGCGCCGGGATCAAAATCGCGATCAGAGGGATATACTTTCGCATTTTAACACCATTAAACTCTATGGGGTTACAACCCCTAGCTTGTTCAACTCGGCACGCGGCGGCTCATAATGGGTGTTAAGCGCGGCCGCCTTCTCAAAATCTGCTACTGCCAGGCTCGTTTCGCCCAACGCGGCGTATGCCATGCCGCGCCAGTAATAGCTCTCCTCCAGCACAGGCTGGCCCACCCAATAGAAGGTCGTGTTCGCCAGGTTGATCACATCCTGGTAGCGACCAACCGCGTAGTACGCCTCATATGGCCCGGTCTGGTACCACATCAGCCGGTAGGGGCGTTGCTCTTCCGATAGATTTTGGTAGATTGCAAAGGCCTGGTCATAAGCCTCCGCCGCCCCAGCGTAATCCCCCAGCCCGACCCGGCTGGAGCCCAGGTTAAACCAGGCGAAAAACTGGTCGCGTCCCTGCAACGCCGGGATCTCTTCCTGGGCGTGTTGCGCTGCCCTCTGGAAGCTATAGGCCTCATCGCCGTGCGGCCCAAGGATCGCCATCACTTCGGCTTCGCGCTCCGGTGGATAGATCACCAGATAGACGAAGTTGAAATCCCGCCACCAGCGCTCCGACAGCTCTGCGTACGGGGTGGGCACGTCGGGGTTCAACAACGAATCCTGCACCCAGAACAGGCCTTGCCCGTCGTCATAGCCACTGACCACCAGGTAGTGGCCCATCCACCAATCTTTCGGCGGGTGGTGCCCGGCCTCGATCACCACGGGGAAGCCAGCGGCGATCAGCTGCTTGAGCAGATCGATGTCGCCCCCCACGCGCGCCAGGGCGCCCATCCCGGCAGATTGTTGGACAAAAGCCACCATCTCGGAGGGCATGACATTTTTATCGTCCACCTCGAGATTGGGGCGCAGGTAGGCGCGGGTATCACGCTGGTCGCCCTGCCAGCCCCAGTAGGAAAGCGCCATCGCCAGGTTGGCCGGGCCACAGTTGTTGAATTGCTGGTATTCGTGCACGATCCCACTGAGGATGACTTTGTCCGGGATGGGCGTCGGCAGTGGTGTGGCAGTTGGGGTTGGCTGAGGCGTGGTCGAAGGCGCCAGGGTGAGGCTGGCGGTCTGCTCACCGGTGGGGCCAGGCGTTGGTGCGATCGTCACTTGTAACGCCTGCCAGGTGGCTTCAACGACGGTCGCCAGCACACCCGGATCCGCCTGGCCTTGTGGAACGAACACCCGCTGTTCGGGTGGGTTCAAGAGGCGGCGCACCTGCGCCTGCCAGCCTGCCAACCGCCAGGCCAGACGCTGGTGCACGGGAGGCAGGTTATACAGAACGATGGTTGCCAGGCAGGCCAGGGATAATCCCAGGGCTAACCAAAGTATTGGCCGGAAACGCATAAGCGGGATTATATCATCGGCAAATGTGAGGCTATTAATCTCCAGGCGGCGTTGAGGCCGGCATGGCGGGGTTGAGTGCAGACCAAATTTCGGTCAGCACATAAGCGTCTTTTTCGATTTGAGCAGCTTGTTGCAGGGCCAGTTGGGCTGTTTCGCCCCCCAGACGTCCTAACGCCCAGGCGATGTGGCCGCGCACCAGCGGCTCCGGCTCGCTTCCCAACGCCTGGATCATGACCGGGAGCGCCGTTTCGTCGCCCAGGTTTCCCAGCGCAACTGCGACGTTGCGCAGGTAGCCGCGCCGCTTGGCTCGCTTCACCGGGCTGCCTTTGAACTTTCGGTTGAATTGCTCCGGGCTCAACCCTAACTCCGCCAGCAGGTCCGGGCGGGGCACATCCGGCCGCGGGCTAAAGGCTGGGTCGCCGTGCGCAGCGGCAAAGCGCAGGTTCCACGGGCACACCTGCTGGCAGATATCGCAGCCGAATACCCAATCCCCTATTTGCGGGCGGAGCTCGACTGGGATGGCGCCCTTTAGCTCGATCGTCAGGTACGAGATGCAGCGCCGGGCGTCGAGGGTGCGGTCCGGCAGGATGCAGGCTGTCGGGCAGGCTTCCAGGCAGCGGGTACAGGACCCGCAACGGTCATGCGGGAAGGGTTGGTCGGGTTCAAGCTCGATACTGAGCAGGATCTCGGCCAGGAGGAAATACGATCCTTGGGTTGGGTGAATCAAGCAGGTGTTCTTGCCAATCCAGCCCAAACCGGCCCTCTGGGCCAGGTCACGCTCGAGCACCGGACCCGTATCGGTGTACCAGCGGCTCAGAACGGATGCGCCGGTTTTCGTCTCGATATAATTGGACAGAATGCGCAGGCGATCGCCCAGTATCTCATGGTAATCCTCACCCCAGGCATATGCAGCCAACTTACCGTGCAAGGCATGGGGTGACGAACCAGGCTCGAAACGTTCCGGTTTTTGTGGAGCGTCATAAGGGGCGCCCAGGACCAGGATCGAGCGGCACTCGGGGAGAATTTGCCTGGGATCGAGGCGCCGCTGCCGGGCGCGGTCACTGGCCAGGTAGGCCATCTCGCCCTGGCGACCCTCCCTCAGCCATGCCTCGTAAGTTGTCCAATGCGGGGGTGCTTCCGGTGTCGTAATCCCTACCCAATGAAAACCCAGCCGCCGGGCTTCTTCCTCAATTGCTAACCGCAGTGCCTCAGCCACACGTCAAAGAGATATTTACCTGGTTTGAGACAGCCTCGACAGGCTCGGTGAGGCGAACCCGCGCCCAGCCAGTCGCGCTTTCTGAGAGGATCACTTCATAAACCACAAAATGCGAGCCGGCTTCCAGGTTTTTCCGCGCCGGCAAGGGTACGCGGATCGAGCTTCCGGTGGTATTACCGGCCTCCAGCGAAAAAGCAACCGTCGCTGCTTTACTCAGGATAAGCTGCGCAGTGAAGACGAAAGTGTGCGGGCATGCGTCGCTGACGGTCGGATTATCTACACTGAGCGAAACCTGCACCACAGAGTTAGAGCTGGCCAGCGGCGTTGATGCTGCTGTTCCCATGGCGGCTGCCCCTGCCTGGGCGGTGATTTTCACCCAGATGGCTTCCTGGCCGGTGGAGCCAAATCCAAATATCTTGCCATCCGGGGTCTTCATCTTCCAATAACTGAGGTAAGTGCCGGCTTGATCGGGAGCGACCATATCCACGGATACATCCACGTTCTTACCCGGTGCTACTTCCTCGGGGAGCAGCACAACCGCCTCGGCGCCAAGCAGATCGCCGTCGATGAAGATCAGCGCGTAGCCGGTGGTCCAGGTCGTCTGGCCGGTGTTGGAAATGCGCCAGGTCTTGGTAAAGGATTGTCCGGGGGCAAAGGCAGTGCCATCCGGGATGTTGACATCCGCCACAAACTCGGCTCGGTTTCCACTGTCCGCTGGGGCCGTCGGATTGCTCAGCGCGGTGGTTGGAGTGGGCTGCGGCGTTCCGAGCGTCGGTGTGGTAGTAACAGTGGGCTCAGGTCCCGCGGCCGTCTCAATTAAAGATTGCGCTTCCGGTGACTGCGTCTTGCCAAACCGCTGAAGTCGCATCGCTTCGGCCGTTTGCGCTGCAGCGGTGAACAGCACTTCTGGCGCGGGCGTGGTGGTTTGATCCTCACCCGGGGCGTTAAGCTGGCATGAGCTCAGCAAGACAGCCAGCAAGACCAGCAAGATCCCGGCTTTGTACAGCTTACTGAAAAAGTTGCCTGGAAAAACGGATCTCATGCTGCGATATCACCATAAAGCTTGCGGTGCACTACACTCAGGGAGCGCACCTGCTCCGCCGCATGGTAAGACGAGCGCACCAATGGACCGCTCTCGACCCACTTGAACCCGATTGAAAGGCCATAATCCTTTAGTTCACTGAATTCTTCCAGCGTGTAATAGCGCTCGATCGGCAGGTGCTGCTTGCTGGGCTGTAAATACTGCCCCAATGTCAGGATATCCACACCCCACTCACGCTGGTTGCGCATCACGGCCTCTACTTCGTCGATCGTCTCCCCCAGGCCGACCATAATGCCGGACTTGGTCAAAACCTCAGGATCGAGCACCTTGGCGTTGCTCAATGTGGCCTGGGCCCATTCGTAGCGATCTTGCGGTTGAACGATCTTGAACAGGCGTGGCACAGTCTCGACATTGTGGTTAAGGATCTCCGGGCGAGCATCCAGCACGATTTTTAATGCCTCCAGGCTGCCTTTGAAGTCAGGCACCAGCACTTCGATGGAGCAGCCGGGATGCAGCTCGCGGATGCGGCGAATCACCATGGCGAAAATCGGCGCTCCACCGTCTTTGCGGTCGTCCCGGTTGACGCTGGTAATCACTGCGTGCTTGAGCTTCATGTCTTTGACGGCCTGGGCCACGCGCTCCGGCTCCAGCCAGTCCAGCGGTGACGGCTGGCCGCGCTTGATATCGCAAAAGCCGCACGTGCGGGTGCACACATCGCCCATCATCAGAAAAGTTGCTGTGCCATGCCCCCAGCATTCGCCCATGTTTGGGCACATGGCTTCCTCACAAACTGTGTGCAGCGACTTGCTGCGCATCAGCTCTTGCAGCCATTGGTAGGTTTCACCAGAAGGGGCGCGCACCTTGATCCATTCCGGGCGTCGCTTAGGTGTGGTATCGATCTGGACATTTTTCACGCGGTCGCGTGTGGGTGTAAAAGGCATAAAATACCTCGTTTCTGTTTTTTATTTCGGCTCGTATACCGCTAATATCGTCACATTGTACTCTGAATTTCAGTCGATTGCCAGAAATCACAGGTCTGGACTCAGCTTACTCTAAGGTTGTATCATAACCGGTATATGGCAACCGGGTTGTGTATCTCAACCAGGTTGTGCATCACAACCGGCGCCGATGGTATAATCCGTTCCAGATAAGCGATGACCAGGAAAGATTGCCGGTCGATGGTTGTAATGGCTGCGGTGCTGCTCATATCGCTCCTCCTGACCGCATGCCTGCCTCCTCGTTCAACTTCCCCACCGACGCAAGACCCCCAGGCAATATACACCGCGGCAGCCGTGACCATGCGGGCGCGACTGACCTTGGAAGCAGGGCAGACCGCCGCGGCGATCCTCACTTCCCAGGTCGACCAGGCCACACAGGTGGCTGTGCCGCCAAAGCAAGCGACGGCGACGCAGACAGCGTTGACCGGTACCGCAGTAGTGGTTGTCCCGATTGTTGTTGTGCCGCCCGCCGCGCCCACCCTACCACCA
>Ga0154774_1034_pt5 | contig 19064 bp, 16 predicted proteins | sample Rifle2008BG16ft_FD_105782 | JGI IMG/M metagenome (GOLD analysis project Ga0154774, IMG submission 105782) | Chloroflexi bacterium RBG_16_57_11
CACCCTATCACCCGGTACGCTGTATAATTTACGTCTGGGTGAGAATGGAGAGCGCGTGACGGATCTCGCCGGGCTGATGTGCACTCCAACCAGCGGCGCTCCGTATTGGGGAGCCTGGTTGTTGAAATTTGTGCAACCTTAACGGACATTGGATGTAGTTTAGAGATACGGAGGTTACGATGAAGATTATCCTGGATCGACGAGGCTGTAATTGCTGGGACGCTCCCTGCGAAACGCATTTTGGCTGGCATTTTCTGCGCGACGAGATTACACCGATAGACTGCACCGCAGAAATGGTGGAGGATGGCAAAAGCGAGATTACATTTTACATCCTCGACCGGGACGGTGTTGACAAGATTCTAATCGTGGATGAAAGCAACCGGGATGAAGCCTACGACTCCTGGCGCACAGCCTGGGAGAAACAACACGCCGCCGGTAAGGAATAACCAGGCGCGATCATTCATTCCACGATAATTCGTCCGAATTGTATGATGTACTCAGGGCAATGATTCGGATCTTTTCAATCCGGGAGAGAAAAGTGTCTAACCACGCCTCGAATATTGCTTCCTTCAATCGAACGCTACGCACGATAAGCATCGTCCTCGTTCCACTGGCATTGGCTGCATTGGCATGTAATTTTGGATCGGGAGAGGATCCGTCGTTAAGAGAGACCGACATCGCAATCGGCATCCAACAAACGCTTCTCGCCCAGACCTCGTCCGCCATGCAGGCCGGGTTAACCGCGGCGACCTCCACCCTCCCGGCAGTTCAGGCAACTGCAAGCCCACCTCAGCCCACCATCCCACCATCGCCGACAACGATCGAGGTAGCCACCCAGCCGATTATTTCCACCAGTCCAGCTGAACCATCGAGCACGCCCACCTCCCTCGCGCCACAGAGCATCCAGCTTACCGATTGGGAATACATTGCCTTCAGACCGATTAATTCAGGCTGCAAGCTGGACGATGCGCCGTGTTGGCTGCTCAGAATGAGCGGTTCGGGCATGTGGAAGAGCACTGCGCCTACCGAAGGCACGATGACCACCCAATCACCCATATTCATTGACCCGGCATGGGGCAATCCAGCCTTAGTTTTTTGGCACAATTTTCAGACCAAAGGCTTCGGCTACCGGGTTAACCTGCAGATCGACAGACAGTGGTCCGAGGTCCGAAGAGGCGATGCACCAACTACCGGCTGGGTACAGGAAGTCATCAATCTCAAAGATTACAAAGGGGAAAATTTAAGTTTTAACTTCACTTCCACGGTTGTGGTTAGATTTCTCACACCCAACATTAGCGTGAACTGGTATATCCAGGATGTGCAAATCGTTCCGGATTACAAACCAAGCCCATAATTCCGGCTCAGACGCCAATCCAGTGCAGTAAAGCGGTGCGCGACGCGATTGTTGCGCACCGCGATGGCGATAGCGCGGCGGCTGCCGACCAGCACGCAAAGCTTGCGAGCGCGGGTGATGGCGGTGTAGAGCAAATTGCGCTGCAGCATAAGATAATGCTGGGTTAGCAACGGCATCACCACCGCGGGGAACTCGGCGCCCTGCGCTTTGTGGACCGAGACGGCATAAGCCAAGGTCAATTGGTCGGCCTCGGACCATTCGAACGTCGCAAGATGACCTTCGAAATCTACCGTCAGAGATTGCTCGATAAAATCGATCTGGCTCAGCACCCCGATATCACCGTTATACACATCCTTGTCATAATTATTGTGTGTTTGCATGAGCTTATCGCCGGTGCGAAAGGTCTGGCCGAAGAGCTTCTTTTCGGGCGTCAACGCGCCTGGCGGGTTCAGGCGTTCCTGGAGGCGCTCATTCAGCGCGCTTACTCCTGCCGGTCCACGGTACATCGGCGAAAGCACCTGAATATCCCGGTTGGGATGCAGACTGAACTTCTGCGGGATGCGGTTGCTAACCAGGTCCAGGATCCAATCGGCAGCCTGCTCTGGCGTTTCTGCCGGGAATAGAAAGAAATCCTTGCCATCCTGCGTGTCTTTTGGAAAAACGGGCATCTGGCCCTGGTTTATGCGGTGGGCATTGGTGATAATGTGCGATTGGACCGCCTGGCGGAAGATAAGATTCAAGCGTGTAACCGGCGCGATCCCGCTGTGGATAATATCACGCAGAACATTTCCTGCCCCAACCGATGGCAGCTGGTCAATATCTCCTACCAGCAGCAGGTGAGTGCCCGGCAGCAAGGCTTTCAGCAGGCTAAATGCCAGCTGCTGATCCAGCATTGAGGCTTCGTCCACCACCAAAATGTCGACCGGGAGCGGGTTCTCCGGATTGTGCTTGAAACCTTCACCAGGCAAAAAACCCAATAAGCGATGGATAGTACTGGCAGGACGTTCCGTGGCTTGCGCAAGACGCTTGGCAGCCCGACCGGTCGGCGAGGCCAGGGCATAGCGTTTGCCCGCCGCCTCGACAACCGCAATGAGCGCCTTCAATGTAGTTGTTTTACCGGTGCCTGGCCCTCCGGTCAACAAGCTTACCGGATGGCTCATGGCCATGTGCACAGCGGATTGTTGTTCGGTAGATAACTGAGGATCCAGCGGTGTGAACGCCGGAGGGATATCCATCAACCGGGAGGGTAAGGCCTCCGCCAGAGCGCGTAGCCTGACTGCAATCCCCTGTTCCGAATGGTAGAGGGGTGTGAGATAGACTGCCTCATTGCTATATGCGGCGCCAGCCTCGCCGATTGAGCGAGGCGCGGTGTTCGTTGACCCCTGTGGTTCGGCGCCATCAACAGCTACGGGGAGCAGGTCTGGGTGCACAAATTCGCTTTGCGCCAGCCGCTCGATGGCTGGCAGGATCTGCTCCGGAGGCACTCCCAGCATTTGTGCGGCTTGTTCGACCAGTTTCTGGCGGGGTAGAAATGCATGCCCATCCTCAGTCGCCTGGTTCAAAGCATAGATCACCCCGGCCTCGAGGCGCGTTGGATGATCCATCGGCAAGCCCAGCGATTGGGCAATCTGGTCGGCAGTTTTAAACCCGATCCCATAAATATCGCGTGCTAACTGGTACGGATTGGAGCGCACCACCTGCAAGGCCTGATCCCCATAACGCTTGTAGATTTTTGTCGCCAGATTCGTGTTAACCCCATGACTGTGCAAGAAGAGCATGATTTCTTTGACCTGTTTCTGCTCCTCCCAGGCGGCGGCGATTCTGGCTGCCCGTTTGGGACCGATATCGGGAACTGCTTCGAGTCTCTCCGGGTGCTGCTCGATGATTTCCAGGGTTTGGTCGGCAAAATGAGCCACGATACGTTCCGCCAAGCGCGGGCCGATCCCCTTGACCAGGCCAGAGCCCAGGTAGCGACGGATGCCGGCCAGTGTGGCAGGCAGGGTTTGCTCGCAAAACTCGACCTGGAATTGTAAGCCGTGCTTCGGGTGATTCACCCAATTGCCGCTGAGCCGAACATGCTCCCCAGGTGATAATTCAGGCAGGTTGCCGGTAACCGTCGCCAGCCCATCTCGGGCTAAACCGGGCAGGCGACCACCTTCCGGACGCAGGCGTAGAACGCTATAGCCATTATCGGGATTGTAGTAGGTGACGCGCTCTACCGAGCCGACGAGCGTGTCCATACGCATCTAAGGGTTGACAACAAACTTATCACCTGGGATGGACTTGACGTCATAAACGCGCGCCAGCTCGATATCGTCAAACCAAACCCGGCGTTCCGGCTCGAGCCCCGCCAGCCAGGGGAACAGGCCACCCGGAATCTGGCGTTGCCATTGGTTGGCATAGATCACCAGATAATCCATTTGCTGGAGCCTGGCGATCAGGTGAGAATCCCATTTTTTTGAACCATACAACGGGATGCTTTCCCCATCGAAATAATATGAAAAAGGCCCAATCCCGTACCAGGACATGGCTTTCATTTGTCTTGCGTTTGGTTTTTGGTTCAAGTGCTCCGCCGCAAGGTCCAGTCCCTCACCGGAGCCAATCGTCAGGACTTGGTTGGCTCGGCGATTGCCGCCCAACATGGGGTTAAAGTAGGTTACGTAATACGGGAAAGTTCGCATGTCCAGCCAGGCCTGAATCAAGACCACGCTGGCCAGCACGATGTATGGAAAGACCAGGCGCAACCGGGCCGGTACAAACTTCTTCGACCAGTCGGCAAGCATATACCAGCCGATCCCTGCGATCAAGTCGAAGATTGCGTACACCGGTAGATAGTATTTTTCCGACGTCTTGGGAGGGATCGTCATTAAAATCGTGTACATCGTAACGAAAAGCAATAAACCCAAAATAACTTTCCGGGCCTTTGCCTCTGACAAGAGACCGATTTTGAATATGAAGGAGAGGAAGGACAGCACCAGACCCGCCAGGATCACAGGTGAAATTCGCCACACATATTTATAAGGGTAGCGAAGCAGGTAATCGACAGGGTGATCAGTGATCTTTGCAGGAATCTCGAATTGCTCATCGCTTTGCTCGCTATCAAGTCTTGATGGCTTACTCACCAAATTATCGGCTTGTCTGAACGGCGTTAAGGTCAGCCTTCTCAATGCACCCATCGGGTTGGCCCATATGGCGGGGAAGAAAATAAAAACCGTAATCAAAACAACCAAAGCCCACAGAGCCAAAGGCTTAATCAACGCCTCGAACCATGCTCGGGACCGCGAGCTGGAAAGCGCGGTAATCTCTTGTCGTCGGTCCCGAAAATCCCACAGAGCGATCAATCCAATGGTTGGCACGAGGATAAAACCAGGGATTTTGGCCAGGATCGCTAAGCCACCAGCGGCGGCTGAGATCAGCAGGTCCCGGGTTCGCCTGCCAGCGTGGATATAACCGAGAAAAGCCAGCAATGATAAGAACGCAAAACTTCCCATGGGTCCGTCCATGTGCGCCATACGGGTGATCCCGCTGTGGAAGGGATCAAAGGCTATCAGCATGAAACCCATCAAGGCAGGAAGATCCCCAAAAAACTTCCTGGCATAGAGAAAACATCCTGCTAATATAAAAGTGTTCAGGAGCACCGTCAGTCTGCGACTGGTCACCAGGATATCGTGCGGGTCTACCCCTTTTGATTCTAACAAAGCCTCAAATAAGGCATATTTGTTCAACAAACCCTGACCAAACCCACGATATTCGGGGAACTCCAGTAAAAAAGCAGCCGTCTCCACCCACATGTTGACCACGCCAGGATGGGTTGTGATGTAAGTAGCAGCGAAATCACGCTGGCCCAGCGCGTAGTAAAAATTTGCCGAGCGCCAGAGCCAGACGACTTCATCCGTTGCCACAAACCTGTCCAATGCAAACGCGCGTGGCAGCCAGATGGCCAAGGCCACAATCCCCAACAAAGCGATTGAGAACCAGAGGCGGCGTAGGGATCGAGGCGGAGCAGTCATCAATCGAATTCAGGAACTACAAAGGTGGTCTCTGGCAAGATCGCTGGCCTCAAAACGCTCCGATTTGCCCACTGACTGGCATCATGCTGGAAAGGGCCTCAAATGGTTATGGCATCGAATTAGAGACAGCCCAATCATCTCCGACGGTGATCACGATGTCCGCCGGATTGTTTGGATCAAAGAAGTGACGGATATGAAACTGGTTGATCTTCATTAAATCCACCAGATATTTGAGCGTATAGGGCTTACCTGTGTAGAAAGTGATCTGGGTGTTGGTTGAATACTGGTCTGCATTACCGGTTTCGACCACATTGATCCCCTGGGATTTGAGGTAATCCGACGTCTGCGCTGCCAGACCCGCGGCGGAGCTGCCATTCAGTACCTGTACTCGGGCGTTTTCTTGCCTGACGAGTTCCGCGATATCGAGGCTGGCTGCAATCGGGCTGGCAGGGTTAGCCTGGCTGAAGACTTCATCTCGCAAGGCGCGGATTTTCTCGGTGATTGGCTTGAGCACATCCTGCGTTCCATCGGGCGACTTGGCGAAAGACACATGTTGAGCATCGATTGCGCCACGCCGGATGTCTTCTTCCGGGATTTGGGATGCCAGCCATGTCAGCCGGATCGCTTCATCGAGACTCAGGTTCGTTCGAATGCCTGTAGAAAGCTCGTTATAAAGCACGGGCGCCTTCGAGATCAGCGACGGCAGAAGCTTGTGGTTCAAGATCTGTTTCCGTATCCCCATGATGACTTGTTGCTGGCGCAGAGCGCGGTCGAAATCGCCGCCTTCGGTTTTACGCAAGCGCGCATAGGCTAAAGCCAGGTCTCCGGGCAAGGTATAAACCCCAGGCTTGAAGCGCTTGGTGTTTCCGTCGCCCAGCGGATCAAGCTTGGTTGTTTCGGTAAATTCTACTTTAATGCCGCCAATCTCATCGATGAAGCGCACAAAGGTACCAAAGTCAACCTGGGCGTAGTAATCCACCGGGACGCCCAACAACTCCTCCACGGTCTGGGCTGCCAACGCCGGTCCACCACCAGGGATCTGATAGGCCTCGCCAAGCTGGTAGGCCGTGTTAATCCGTCCGTACTCAAAGCCGGGGATGTTCACCCACAGGTCGCGCGGGATCGATAGAACACCGGCGGTACGATGGATCGGATCGACCGTGAACAAGATCATCGTATCGGTGCGTGGCGGACCTTCTCCTGCTTGCCAGTCGCGGTAGTCCAATCCCATCACCAGTAAGGACACCCGGTTTGAGCCGTCCCAGGGTGGTGGGGTTGGTCCTATCCCGGGATCGAGTGGCACACTCAAGCTGTTAACCGGCTCGGCGCCTTCCGGGCCGGGTGTTGGGGTGGCGTCAACAACGCTGACACCGGGTAGATTGGTCAACTGCCAATGAGCAACAAAGTCGCGCACCGCTACGAAAGTTAGATAACCGATCAGAAGTGCAGCAATGGCAAATCCCGTCAATAAGGCTATGCGCAGAATGGCTTCTTGCTGAGACAGGCCAGATTTTCGTCTTTTTTTTTCATTCATTCCAGTCATTCAGTAACCTTTTAGATGTGCGATTTTGGATAATCGCAGACCGCAGCGATTATAACACGGTATAATTGCGCCGCAACGTGTACCGCATTGCTGCCGGTAGAGGCGAGACCCATATCATAAGCCTTTACCTGGTGTAACCCTTTCGTTCGTAAGCAAAAATATGTCGCTGATCACCGCCACCGACCTGGCCAAATCTTACGGTCCTGTCGATATATTCAAAGGAGTCTCGCTCAGCATACCATATGGGTCACGGATTGCCGTCGTTGGCCCGAATGGGATTGGCAAGACCACCCTGTTACGCATTCTGATGGGCTTCGAGGAGCCTTCAGCCGGCAGCCTGCATCGAGCGCGCAATTTGAGCCTGGGTTACTTGCCGCAAGAAGCCATGCTGGCAGGCACGCATACCCTAAGGCAGGAATGCCTGTCTGTGCTGGCGGATTTGCGAGAGCTGGAAGCCGAGCTCGCCAGCCTGGAAGACGCCATGAGCGATCCCGACCAGGCAGATTCTGCTTTGGAACGCTACGGCACGTTGCAGCAGGAGTTCGAGCGGCGTGGCGGTTATACTTATGAGACGCGCATCCGGCAAACCCTCACCGGCCTTGGTTTTGACCCCACTGACTTCAATCGTCCACTGCCACAGCTCTCGGGCGGTCAGCGGACCCGCGCAGTGCTGGCGCGCTTGCTCCTCTCGGATCCCGATTTGCTGATCATGGACGAGCCAACCAACCATCTGGATATCCACGCCGTGGAATGGCTGGAGGGCTATTTGAGCCAGTGGAACGGAGCCACGCTCATCGTCTCCCATGACCGTTATTTCCTGGACCGTGTGGTGGACCACATCTGGGAGATGCGATCCAACGGCATAGAAGTCTACCGGGGCAATTACAGCGCATACCTCCAGCAACGCCAGGAGCGCTGGGAGTTGCGGCAGCAAGTCTATAAAACCGAGATGGCCCGCCTGCTGAAAGAGCTGGATTACGTCAAGCGTAATATCTCTGGTCAGCGCGTCCAGCAAGCCAAGGGCAAGCTGCGACGGCTCAGCCGGGAAGTCCAGGCGATCGAGGCGCTTGGTTCCGAAGCGGTCCAGAGTAAAAGCTGGCTGGAGATCAGCGACCAGGTCGAGATTTCCAGCCATCCCATGGGCGTAGAGGAGCTCGAGCGCCGCATCAAGAGCTTGCCCCCTCCCGCACGCCGTCCGCTGCGCCTGCACCTGAACCTCAAAGCCAACCTGCGCTCCGGGGATTTGGTGTTGCGCACCCGCGACCTGGCAATTGGTTACCCGGATGAAGGGCAGCCTCTCTTCCGCACACCCGATTTGCTGCTTAAGCGCGGCGAATGCGCAGCAGTGATCGGGCCAAATGGCGCCGGCAAGACGACTTTCCTGAAGACCATCCTGGAGCAGATGCCACCCCTGGCGGGGGAGGTCGTGCTGGGCGCCAGCCTGCAGATCGGCTATTTTGCCCAGGCGCATGAAGGGCTGGACCCACAGCGGACCCTGGTAGAGGAGATCGACTCAGTAGCTCCGAACATGTTGCTGGCCGAGATTCGCTCTTACCTGGCGCGCTTCCTGTTCAGCGGGGATGAGGTATTCAAGAAAGTCAGCACGCTATCGGGCGGCGAACGCGGCCGCCTGGCGCTGGCCAAGCTCTCTCTCACGCAGGCCAACCTGCTGCTCCTGGACGAGCCAACCAACCACCTGGATATCCCCTCTCAAGAGATCCTGGAGGAGGTCCTGGCGAACTACCAGGGCACCATTCTGCTCGTATCGCACGACCGCTACCTGATTGATGGGTTGGGCACCCAAATTTGGGAGATCCAGCCAGGACAGGCGATGCTCGAGGTGTTTAATGGCACCTATACGCAGTATCACGAATACCTCGAAAGCCAACAAGCCAGGCAGGCTGCCAGGGTCACCTTAATCCAGGAAGCTGTTCCAAAGAAGTCTCGAGCTAGGCCCACCTCGCCGGAGGAAAAGCAAAGGCGCCTCCGTTTGAAAGCGGTTGAGGAGCGGATCGCCTTCCTGGAAGGCGAGATCTCCATCCTGACCCGTAAGCTCGAGACCCCGCCGGCCGACCTGGTAAAAGTTCAGCGCATAGGGCAGGAGTACACGGACTATCAGAATGAGCTCGACCGGTTAATGCTGGAATGGGAGCAACTGCATCTGGAGGCCAGCCAGGTAAGCGACTGAGCTTCACGCTCACCTCAATCGGCTATTGCACCTGCACGGATTGGCTCGTCTCCATTATAACGGGCGATCTGCGGCCACCGGCGGGCGATCCACACTACCGCCAAAATACAACCCACACCACCGCTGATTACTGCGATGGGTGCCCCGAAGATCTGAGCCGCCACCCCGGCTTCCACTTCTCCAAGCTGCGGACCGCCCATGAAAAATATTTGATTGACACTGGTCATGCGGCCGCGAAGGTAGTCGGGTGTCTGCAACTGGCGGATGGTATTGCGGATGATCGTGCTGACCGAATCGGCTGCACCGACAAAAATCAGCGCCAGCATCGCAAGCCAAAATGACTTGGCCAGGCCAAAGAAGATCGTGGCAACCCCAAAAACGACCACCGATATCAGGAATGTGGGCCCTTGTCGTTGTATCTGCTTGATCTGCGACATGACCAGCGCGGCGCCGACCGCGCCAATCGATTGCGCCGATGAAAGCCAGCCATATTCCACCACGCCAACCTTGAGAATGTCCCGGGCAAAGATCGGCATCAGCGTGTTAGCCGATGAGAAGAAGGTGGCAAAAAAGTCCAGCACCATGGTGGAAAGAATGATTGGCTGGCCTATGATGAATTGAATACCCTCACGAATCGATGACAGGCTGATCGAAGCCCGCTTCTCTCCTCCCATGTCTTGTTCCACGGGGCCCATCAGCAGCAAGGCCAGTATCACAGCCAGATACGAGATGGAATTGATCAGGTAAGTATAGGGCTGGCCAAGGTAGGCGATGACTAGGCCGCTCAATGCCGGGCCAACGATTGCGCCGGTTTGAAAAGCAAGCGAGCCCATACTGAAGGCGTTCGGCAAGTCCCGCGGCGGGACCAGGTTGGGCACCAATGATTGGCGCGCCGGAGTGTCGAATGCAATCGCCACCGCCTGCAGAGCCGTCAGAGCATAAATTTGCCACAGCTCGATTCGCCCGTTGATGGTCAACATCGCCAGGGCCAGCGCGCCCAACGCCAGGGCCGTCTGTGTGATGAACATCACCTTGCGACGGTTGGCGACATCGGCCACCGCGCCGCCGATTAATGAGAAAAAGATCACGGGTATGATGCGCGCCAACCCCACCCCGCCTAACGCGATCGGCTGATCGGTCAGGGTACGGATATGCCAGAAGATCGACCAGATTTGCATCTGTGTCCCGGCGATGGAGATCATCATCCCAAACCAGAGCAGCCGGTACCGGCGGTGCCGTAAGGAGGGTGGAATGATTAGACGCATACCGGTATTAACCCGCACGACAGAGGCGCGCGACGATTGTGCGAAGTAAACTGCATATTGACGGGCTTATGTCCCCCAATCTCGAAGATAGAGGAAATCATATCCGACGGTACGGTTGCTCAGCTTAGCGATTGGCGGAAGAATGCGCTTGAAGTGGTTTCGCCGGACGCGCTCAACAACATTGCGCACAAATTTTTCATCGAAGCCAGTCGTCACACACTCTTCAGGACTGAAGCGTTGGTCGACCAGCAAGTAGAGCAGGCGGTCCACCTCTTCATAGGTAAAACCCAGCTCGCCTTCGTCGGTTTGCCCAACCCATAAATCTGCGGTAGGGGCCTTGTCGAGGATCACCCCGGGCACGCCGATGGCTCGAGCAAGCTGGCGGACCTGGGTCTTGTAAAGATCGCCCAATGGATTGATTGCGCAGGCCGAATCCCCAAATAACGTGGTGTACCCCAGCAGGATTTCGGTCTTATTGCCGGTTCCGATGGGTAGCCCACGAAAGGCCTCGGACTGATCGTACAGCACGATCATTCGCAGGCGCGCCATGATGTTGCCTCGCCGCACCGGGCCAGCCTCCGGGAAGCGCTCGAACAGCGGATCGGTCATTTCGCTGATCGGAATTGTCATGGACTGCAATCCGAGGGCCTCGATGACCATTTGGGCGTGGTCGAGCGAGTCAACCGATGAGGAGGAGTATGGCACGCGTAGGGCGAGCACATTCTCACCTCCCAGCGCTTCGGCTGTAAGATAGCACGCCAGGGTCGAGTCAAGTCCACCGGACAGATTGATCACCGCTCGAGAAAAACCGGCACGCATGATCTCGCTACGGATAAAGCCGGTCAGGATGGTTCGAGCCAACTCGATGTTTATAGATAGATCAATCATAGTGGTTCATTCTCCCAAAATCCGCCGCATCTCGCGCATCACCAAGGCTGTACGCTCGTCGCGCAGCAGCGGCAAACGGGCGCGCGTGCGATGTAACTGGTTGAGGTCGATCTCGGCCAGGATTAAAGCTTCCTCGTTGTAGGGGGCTTTGACAATAAGCTCGCCGTTCGGGTCGAAGGCCGTCGAGCCGCCCCAAAAATTCAATCCATCTTCAAAGCCTACGCGGTTGGCGTGGACGACGAAGGTCGTAAACAGGCTGGCGTAAGCACGGTTGATGTGCTCAACCCAGCGCGCCGACTCGAGCTGGGGTTCAGCGGTTAGACCGCGGCCGGGTGAGGCGGAAGCGAACAGGAGCATCTCTGCACCGTCCAGCCACAACAGGTAGGGTGGTGATGCGTGCCAGAAATCCTCACAGATCAAGATGCCGAGGCGTCCAAAGCGCGTATCGAAGGCCTGCACCCCATCTCCCCAGGCGAAAAAGCGTCCTTCATCGAAAAGCCCATAGGTCGGAAGATACACCTTATGATGGACATGCAATACCTGACCCCTGGACAGGTAGGCCGCTGCGATATAGAAGCGGTTACGGCGGTCTTCGTCCACGAAACCGACCACCAGATCGATATCCTGGCTCGCTTTTAGCAGTGGGCGAAAGACCGGATCGTCAGCGGTGGGGCGGTGCGCAACAGCCGTAGCCAGATCTTGGAGGACATACCCGGTCAGAGATAACTCGGGGAAGATGAGCAGGTCGGCCTCCCTGGCCTGGGCCTCCTGGATCAGCTCCAGATGCTTGGCCAGGTTTGCGTCAATATTACCTAAGCGAGTGTTGATTTGGGCCAAAGCCAGGTTAAGCTTCATCGTCGGCGAATTGCTCCGTTTAGATGGGATGCTCCTTAAGTTTTTCGAATTTATCCTGGGCCAGGTAATAAGAATAGCTCAGCAAACCCAGCACAGCGAGCAGGCAATAAGCCAGCGCCCCCCAGGCTTCCAGGCGGAGGCCATACCGGATGATGCCCGGGTCGGCGCGTAGGAAAGTCATACCTAGCTGGATAATAGACAGGCCCAGCAAACCCAGCAGAGCGCGATAACCCGGCTTCAGCCTGGCGACCGCGGACAGCCGATCTAACGATGCAAACAGGCTAACGGTCAGCAAAGCCCCCCACATCTGGACCGGCCAGCGATTGGCGATCACACCCCATTCGTCCGGGGAAGGGAGGCTCCACCAGGCGTTACTGGGCACGCCATAAGCACAGCCAGTCAGCCAGCACCCCAGCCAGGCGCCTATGCTGAGAGCGGCCAGCAGTGGGAGCAAATCATCGGCCAGGCGCGCCGGGGAAAGCCGGTTGAGAGCCGCAAAGGCCAGCAACGCAAACAGCCCGCCTGCCAGCGCACCCGGCCAGGACAATCCACCACGATAGAATTGCAGGCTCTCCAGGAGGTGATCCCGGAAGTACAGCCAGCTCACGGCCACATAGAGGATGCGACCGCCAACCAGCCCGCCCACCAGGACCCACATACCGGCTTCCACCCGTCCCAGAGCCAGCTTTGGGTTAGTTTGTCTGGCGATCCAGGCCAGGCCGAGGCAGGCGCCCAGGGCGATAAATATCGAAAAGCCATAAACAGGAAAACCGCCTGGCAGGTTAATCGCAACCATACCGCAATCATACCATGGCCTCAGCCAGCAGTTGGATTTTTTGCGACAACCAGGCGATGCCGAATGCTAATCGTTGTATAATGAGCTTCACATAAGCTCGCCATACGTTCAAGGATGGTCAAAGATGGAATTGCTGGCAAATCCAACCGTTACTTATCTGCTGATCGCTATAGGATTGATCATTGCTGTGCTGGCCGTGGCTGCACCCGGCACAGGCTTTCTTGAGCTCATTGCCCTGGGATTATTGTTTACCGCCGGAGTGGCGATTTTTGTCTATGAGTTGTCGATCAACGCCTGGGCGTTGCTGGTCGTGCTGGCTGGCGCAATACTATTTGTTATCTCCATTCGAAGACCACGGCAGATTGCGGTGTTGGTTGCATCGATTGTAGCGATTGTGGTTGGCTCGGCGTATCTTTTTCAAGGGCCCGAGTGGTGGATACCTGGAGTCAACCCCTACGTGGCGATCGTGGTCTCAGTCCTATCTGGAGGCTTCTTCTGGATTTTGGCACGAAAAGCCATCGAGGCAGGAAGCGCCCCGCCTCACCAGGATCTAACGGCGCTGATCGGCGCAGTCGGCGAGGCCAAGACCGAGGTTTACCAGGAAGGCTCGGTATATGCCGGGGGTGAGATGTGGAGCGCCCGCAGCGATCATCCCATCCCAGCAGGCGCCCGGGTGCGCGTGCTGGAACGCGAAGGTTTCACGCTCAAAGTAGAGGCAATCGAAACGCCGCAAATCCAGCCATCTGCGGAGTGATCGATAAATTATCAACCATTTCGGGGCGTGATTGGATTTTACGATGAAGCATTTGATTAAACAAAAAGGAGGCAAATGATGGATGCTGGTCTTAGTATCACGGTGTTATGCCTGATCGGCGTAGTCGTCTTGGGCGTGCTGGCATTGATTGCGTCGGCCATTCGCGTCGTTACAGAATACCAACGCCTGGTAGTCTTTCGCCTGGGTCGTTGTATCGGCAGCCGCGGACCCGGGATCGTTTTCCTGATACCCGTTGTTGATCGCGCGGTCAAGGTAGATTTGCGTGAGCAAGTGCGTGAAGTCCCCCATCAGACCTCCATCACCAAAGATAACGCGCCCATCTCGATCGATTTCCTATGGTACAACAAGGTGCTCGATCCTACGGAAAGTGTGCTACAGGTAGGGAACTTCGATGCGGCCGCCCAGGGCATGGCAACCACCACGCTGCGTGCGGTCATCGGTAGCATGATGTTGGATGATGTCCTGTCGGAACGCGAGCATATCAACAACATGCTGCGCACCCGGCTGGATGAGGTGACCGAGCGCTGGGGGGTAAAGGTGACCAACGTGGAGATCCGCGAGATCATCCCACCCCGCGAGGTCCAGGATGCGATGAACCGGCAAATGTCTGCCGAGCGCATCCGCCGCGCTGTGGTGACAGAATCGACCGGTGCGCGCGAGGCCGCCATCAACGTTGCCGACGGCGACAAGCAATCCGCCATCCTGCGCGCTGAGGGAGAGAAGCAATCCGCCATCCTGCGCGCTGAAGGCGAGCGACAGGCGCTATTGCTGCGCGCGGAGGGTTTTGCCGATGCCCTGGCCCGGATCAACGCGACTGCCCAAACAGTAGATCAGCGCACGATGACTCTGCAATATTTCGAGACGCTCAAAAGCATGGGTGCAGGCGCCTCCACCAAATATATCTTCCCATTGGAGTTCACCAACTTTTTGGAGAACTTTGCGGGTGGGAAGTAGGGTGAATGAGTCAGGCGGAATTGGTTGCGCCGGGTAGCAAGGTGATCATCGAGCCGGCTACCTGGCGCGATTTGAATGCGCTCCGCCATATGGAAAAGGTATGCTTTCCGAAAGACGCCTGGCCGTTATGGGATTTGATCGGTGTGCTCACGCTGCCCAATGTGGTGCGCTTGCGAGCGATATCCGACGGTCAGATGATCGGTTTTATCGCCGGTGATGTGCGCCCGGCTGAAAGCATGGCCTGGATTGCCACCCTGGGTGTCTTACCCGAATTCCGTGGTCGCGGCATCGGTCGAGACTTGCTACAGGCTTGCGAGCAGCGCCTGGATGTTCGTCGCGTGCAATTGAATGTCCGCATATCGAATCAGGCGGCAATTCAGCTCTACCAAACCAGCGGTTATGAACGCGCCGGCATTTGGCCGACTTATTACCAGGATGGCGAAGACGCCCTGGTCATGGCAAAAGAACTTATATAAGCTATAATTGCCCTCTGTGACTCTCGACAAGACTTCGAACTTACCTCCAATCCAGTCGGCGGATGAGCTGAACCGTCTGGCATATACATTGCGTGGCGCATCCATCCTGGCGGTGGATACGGAATCCAATAGCCTGTTTGCCTATCGCGAGCGCGTATGTCTGATCCAGTTCTCGACGCCCCAGGATGATTTTTTGGTCGATCCCCTGGCGCTGGATGATCTATCCGCTCTGGCGCCGGTTTTTGCGGATGGACGCATCGAAAAGGTATTCCACGCTGCCGAATATGATCTAATTTGCTTATCCCGCGACTTTGGCTTCGAATGCAGTAATCTTTTCGACACCATGCTGGCTGCGCGTATCCTTGGCCGGGGCGAGCTTGGCTTGGGGTCCATGCTTGGTGCAGAGTTTGGCGTCAGCCTGGACAAGCGCCAGCAGCGCGCCAACTGGGGAGAGCGCCCGTTGCCGTCCCGTTTGCTTGAATATGCCCGCATGGACACCCACTACTTAATCCCATTAAGGCAGCTTCTCAAAGCCGAATTGGTCGAGCGCAACCTGTTAGCCCTTGCCCAGGAGGATTTCAACCATATCTGCAGCCTGCCCGCCGGCGTCAACGGCCGGAATACCCCAGAAAACCGGGTCGCAGACTGTTGGCGGGTCAGCGGCTCATATGATCTACCTCCGCAGCGTGCAGCGGTTTTACAAGAGCTCTGCCGTTACCGCGATCAAACTGCCCAAGCCATGGATCGCCCGCTCTTCAAGGTGATCAACGACCATACGTTGCTGGCGATCGCAGCCGAGCTGCCGCAGAGCCTGGATGATTTAGGCAGTTTGCCCGGGATGAGCCCGGTGCAGATCCGCCGTCACGGTCACCAGTTGTTACGCGCCGTCAACCGCGGCTTGAGCTCCGCCCCAATCTATCCACCGCGTTCGCCAAAGCCCGACGAGCGGTATCTGGCGCGGCTGGAAGCTCTGCGCAACTGGCGTAAAGAGAGAGCCAAACAGATGGGGATTACATCCGATGTGGTCCTGCCGCGTGATATGATGTTCAGCCTGGCAGAGAGCGGACCGCTCAGTTATGCAGAGCTTGCCCAGGCCCTGAATGATTACCCCTGGCGACTGGAGCATTTTGGCAGTGAAATTTTAAAATTGATTTCGGCAAGTTAATTCAAACGTCTTAAGAAGGTGAGCTATGAAGATTGCCTTTCACGGTGCGGCCCACACGGTGACCGGCTCGCAGCATTTGTTACATGTGAATGGATATCGGATCCTGCTGGATTGCGGTTTGTACCAGGGAAAGCGCAAAGTGGCCGAGCAACGCAACCGGGATTTTCCCTTCGATCCGAGCAAGCTGGATGCCGTGATCCTTTCGCACGCTCATATCGATCACAGCGGCAATTTGCCGAATCTGGTCGGGTCCGGCTTTCACGGGACGATCTACGCCACCCCGGCGACTTGCCACCTGGCGAATATCATGCTGCTGGATTCGGCGCACATCCAGGAGACGGATGCGAACAACATTAACTTCAAAAACGCCAAAAAAGGGCTGCCACACGTCGAGCCGCTCTACACCATCGAAGACGCAGCCCAGGTGGCGCAGCATTTTAATCCCATCTCGTACCATCAGCCTTTTGAGGTAGTTCCCGGAGTAAAGGTTAGCCTGTTTGATGCCGGGCACATCCTGGGCTCAGCGGCGGTGGCGCTGGAAATCGACGAGCGCGGCCCGTTTAAGCAACGCAATCTACGACTGTGGTTTTCGGGCGATATTGGCCGCCGTAACCTGCCCCTGATCCGCGACCCGGAGCTGCCAGACCGACCTGAGGTGATGATCATGGAGTGCACTTATGGCGATAAGCCCCACGGCGATCCCGAGCTGGCCTATCAGGAGCTGCGCCAGGTCGTGGGGCGCACGATCCAGCGCGGCGGCAAGGTGATCATCCCGGCCTTTGCCGTTGGACGTACTCAGGAGCTGGTCTTTAACCTTAACAAAATGATGGCGGGAAACGAAGTGCCGCGCGTGCCGGTGATCGTCGACAGCCCGCTGGCGGTGAATGCCTCCGAAATCTTTCGCGCTCACACCGAGTGCTTCGATGAAGAGACGGCCGAATTTGTCAGCCAGGGACTGCATCGCTCAGCGCTGGCCTTCGACCAGCTGACCTATACCCGTTCTTCGGACGACTCAAAAGCGCTGAACGACCGCAAGGATCCGATGATCATCATCTCCGCCTCGGGCATGGCGGAGAATGGCCGCATTCGGCACCATCTGAAATACAACCTAGAGAACCCGCGCAACACCATCCTGATCGTATCCTGGCAGGCCCCGGAGACCCTGGGCCGGCGCCTGGCCGATCGGGAAAAGCAGGTCAGGATCTTCGGGGAAACCTACGATGTGCGTGCGCAGGTGGAAACGATCGGCGGGCTTTCGGCGCATGCCGGGCAGAATTTCCTGCTGGAATATGCCCGCTCGGCTAAGGCAACCGCCCGGCAGATCTTCCTGGTGCATGGCGAGGCCAAACCGGCGCAAATACTGACCGAGATGCTGGCCGGGCAAGGCCAGCGGGACGTAGCCTATCCCGAATTGCACACGGTGGTGGATATTTAGACTAACCTTTGCTATAATACAGGTCTGTTAAGCACAACGAATCAGGCGAACCGTGACACCTGGCACGTTTACACTTGACACAACCATTGGAGAGGTGCCAGAGCGGCCGAATGGGGCGGTCTCGAAAACCGTTGTGGGTCTTGACCCACCGTGGGTTCGAATCCCACCCTCTCCGCAGAGCGTAAAGTCTTGTGGGCCTACCGGCTCTCGATCTGTTGAAAAACGGATGTGAATGTACGGGATTTTACGCTTTGGCGTGATCTTCACGCCCGAGATCGCTCAGTGTCCGCTGGGCGATCTCACTTTTAAGGTGCATACTCCTCATTACATATACTCCTCTGCTCTCGTCAAGGTATTGTGGGACATCTGTAACCGGATTTCGACACCGGCACTCATCTGTCCAGTATCTGCCTCTATGTCACTGTTGTTCCCTTGCGCCTCCAAACGCTCTATCCAGAACCGCCTGTCTGTATCCTGGCGCAACCCGTCCAGTATAGAGAACAGCGGTTCGTAATCCGGTCGGGCTTTCACCCATAGGACACGTTTTGCCGGAACGTCGACTCCTACTTCTCGATCCTATTTTTCCGGGAGGTGATATCCCGGATAAAAGTATAATAAGGACATGAACCGCTTCACCCACACTTCCCGACAGCGCATGCGCTACTGCCAGTTCTTATAAGGCACTGCAACCTTATGACCCGCAAACGACACAAGAAAAGTCACACTAAGACCTCGCTGCCCGCCCTTAAGCATCAGGCGCGCAATACATCTCCCGCTGCCCAGATCGTAGCAAACCGTATTGCCAGCGGCGGTATTGATTACATGAAGCAAAATCTCATCCGCATCATGACCGATTCCGTTAAACTCGCTGAGGAACCCGAATTCACGGACTTATACCTGGATCGAGAAAAAACTGCCCAGGTCTCTGAGCGCTGGTTGAAAAAGTACGAAAAACGCCTGGCGGCAGCTGAAAAGAAGAGTCCAGACGCGTACCATGAGGTCTTCGACGAAATGCGGATCGAGGTGATTGCCGATCTGGCTACCCCTGCTTTTCGAAAAGAAGTTGATGAGCGGCTGCAAGCGCTTTTGGATCGGTTGATGACGACCAAAGACCACGAAAAATTGGAAATCGTATTGTTGCTGAAACCTTTGTTGGGTATGAAGAGTGTTCCCTGGGGTCTGTGTGGCTTGATCCTGGCGATTTACAACCGAACAATGCAGCGAGCCATGCAAGAATACGAAGAGGATAAAAGCGTTTACGATTCTGTGGTAGAAGCTCTAAAATCTGAGGGCGAAGAAGATGTTGATATCCTCACAATCCTTGAACATCCCGATAAACTTGAGCAGATTGGGCAAAAGC
>Ga0154774_1170_pt10 | contig 18330 bp, 19 predicted proteins | sample Rifle2008BG16ft_FD_105782 | JGI IMG/M metagenome (GOLD analysis project Ga0154774, IMG submission 105782) | Chloroflexi bacterium RBG_16_57_11
GGTCTCTTTTCTTGGCCTGGTACTAGCCCTCGGTGTGGCATTTTTTCAATCCACACCGGGCTACATGGACGCCTCCTATTACATGGCTGGGGGAGTCTGGCTGGCAAACGGCGATGGTTTCAATGAGCGAATCCTGTGGAATTATCTGGATGAACCCGGCGGGTTACCGCACCCCTCGCATGGTTACTGGATGCCGCTGACGTCTTTACTGGCTGCCTTTACAATGCTCCTTAGCGGTGCGCATACTTTCACCACCGCCCGCCTGGGTTTCCTGCTTTTGGCGGCGATAATCCCGATGTTGACTGCCAGGCTGTCTTTCGCCCTGTCAGGTCGCCGAGAATGGGCCCTCCTGGCCGGGATTATCGCTGCGATTTCCGGTTTTTACTTGCCGTATCTACCCACCACCGATGCCTTCGGACTGTACATGCTTTTTGGCGCGCTTTTTTTCCTGGTGATACATAGCCAAAACAGTCACTCTTCTCAATCCTTGGATGAGTCAGACCAGAACCATCGGTTGGGACATCGTAAGTACGTGTACGTCGCTCCACTTATCCTGGGTGGTCTGGCCGGGCTGATGCACCTGACTCGCGCCGATGGCATCCTGTGGTTGCTTGTGGCATTGTTGTTCAATGGAAGTGAACTCAACCGATCGCCTACCGGCCGCCGCCGAATGATGTCATGGCTGGCAGCGGCGCTGCTTGTCCTGATCGGCTACTTCATGGTTATGGGACCCTGGTTGCTGCGCAACCTGGCGGTATTTGACTCGTTTTTATCCCCTGGTGGGGGGCATGCCCTTTGGATCACCAGCTATGATGAGCTGTTCACATATCCCGCCAGCCTGCTCACCCCGGAGCATTGGTGGGGATCCGGCCTGAGCGCTATTTTAAAAGCCCGTCTGTGGGCGCTTGGGCTGAACATGCAAACCCTGCTGGCCGTCCAGTGTCAGATTTTCCTGTTACCGCTGATCATCAGCGGATTATGGCGATTGCGCCATTCTCGAGCTGTCCAGGCCGGTCTGCTGGCCTGGTCGCTCACCTTCCTGGCGATGACCCTGGTTTTCCCGTACCAGGGTGCGCGTGGCGGTTTCTTCCATTCTGGCGCGGCCCTCCAGCCGCTGTTCTGGGCGGTAACCCCGGTTGGGTTGTTTGCCTTCTTGGAATGGGGGGAGCGCCGGCGAGGCTGGGATACGCATCAAGCCAGTCGGGTGTTCCAGATTGGGATGGTCTTGATCGCCCTCTTTTTGACGGTATTTGTGACTTTCAATCGTGTGATCGGCGGCGATGTCCTCCAACCTGCCTGGGACGACCTCCAGCGACGCTATGCCCGGGTGGAGCAGGAGCTGATTTTTCGCCACGCCTCACCGGAGGCGGTTGTTCTTGTCAATGACGCCCCCACATACTATCTCGCCAGCCGCCGACCGTCGATATCGATTCCTTACGGAAATACCGATGTGTTGCTCCAGGTGGCGCAGCGCTACGGAGGTCGTTATCTTTTGATCGAGATCGAACAAGTTCGAGGTGACACGTTGTACGCACAGCCAGGCGACCGACCCGGCTTACGTTACCTTGAAACTGTCGAAGGAATTCGGCTGTATGAAATCGTTGCTCCCTGACCGACGTCACCGGCGGCAGCTGGCTTTCCTGGCTCTGGTTTCAGCGCTCTCCGTGGCGGGTTACCTTCTGGCCAGCCGCCTGGTCTATCGGATCGGCTTCCCTCTCGATGACGCCTGGATCCATCATACTTACGCACGCAATCTGGCGCTTCGTGGCGAGTGGGCCTTCCTGCCCGGACAGCCATCCGCTGGCTCCACAGCCCCGCTCTGGTCGGCGCTCCTGGCGGTTGGTCACCTGCTCCACCTTGGACCCTACCTTTGGAGCTACGCCTTGGGTTGGGCGACTTTGCTTGCCGTTGCCCTGGTTGGGATGTATGCTTTTCGCCTCCTGTGCCCGCAGATGGCCTCCGCGGATTTATGGGTGGGGCTTTTTTTGGTGTTGGAGTGGCACCTGGTATGGGCGGCCGTCTCTGGTATGGAGACACTCTTGATGGGCCTGCTGGCGTTGATCGTGCTGGCGCGCCTGGTTGGTGGAGAGCGGAACTGGATTGCCCTGGGTGCGTTAATCGGCGTGAGTGTTTGGATACGCCCGGACGGCATCACTCTAATTGGACCCGCTTTGTTTACGCTTGCATTGGCTTCTGGCTCCTGGAAGCGCCGCACAAAGGAGGCAGTGGGTTTGCTATTCGGTATGGCTTTGCTTGTGTTTCCTTATTTGTTATTTAACCGGATCCTGGAGGGCAGCTGGTGGCCGAATACTTTATTTGCCAAGCAGGCCGAATATGCGATTTTTCGACAGGCCGCCCTGTGGAGGCGTTTTCTGACTGAAGCCAGCCTGCCTATGATTGGGGCCGGTGTGCTGCTCCTGCCCGGTTTCATAACCCAATCTGCGCGCGCAGTGCGAAGTCGATCTTGGGGTACCCTGGCTGGCGCCATATGGGTGATTGGCTATCTTCTCCTTTACGCCTTGCGCCTGCCGGTGACCTATCAGCACGGGCGTTATGTCATGCCAATGATGCCGGCATTTTTCTCCTGGGGTCTGGCTGGACTGATCGGCTGGGTTCAGCTTCGCTCATCATCCAACTGGAAACGATTGCTTAGCCGGGTGTGGGTGTTGTCCATCTCGCTGGTGGTGATCCTCTTTTGGGGATTTGGAGCGCGGGCCTATGCCTTTGATGTCGCAATAATTGAAACTGAGATGGTCGCCGCAGCGCATTGGGTGGCTGACAATACAGCCTCGGATGCTCTCATCGCGGCTCACGATATCGGCGCGCTGGGTTACTTCGCCCAGCGAAATCTGCTCGACCTGGCTGGATTGGTTTCGCCAGAAGTGATTCCATTCATCCGTGATGAGCCACGCCTGGCAGAGTTCCTCCAAGAACGTCAGGCGGATTATCTGGTTACGTTCCCCGCGTGGTATCCACAGCTGGTCCACCGCGCCGACCAGATCTATTCCACAGCGGGTAGATTTAGCCCGCGGATGGGCGGAGAAAATATGTCGGTCTATCGATGGATGTTTCCATGATGAGATCCTCCTCGTCGTTTGATTAAATTGTCAATAAGATTGCCGGGATAAACCTCCTGTGCTATACTCTAAATCCGATGAGTAAAAGATAATCCTATGATCGATCAAATCACCCTGGTAATCATCGATGATCATCCCCTTTTCCGGCAGGGAGTGTCGGATGCATTATCCCTCGAATCCGGGATAAGTGTCATCGGTCAGGCTGCCAGCGCACAGGAAGGATTACAGCTCATCCGTCATATCCAGCCACAGGTAGCTCTTGTTGATATCAACCTGCCGGGTGTAAACGGTCAGCAACTCACCCTGCGTGTTATGGCAGAGAAGTTGCCCACCCGTGTGATCTTATTGACCGCCTACGATGATATCGCGCAAAAGGTGCATGGCTTGCGTGCCGGTGCGCGCGCCTATTGCACCAAAGATATCCAGCCCGAAGGACTCTATAGCGTTATCTGCAATGTGGTCGCCGGCAATTACGTTTTGGGTGAGCAGGTTTTTACAGCCGAGGAGCTGGCCGTCTGGCTTCGCAACCAATCAGTGGGAACGTCGGATTTTGCTGAACAGTTGGATGAGCCGCCTTATCAACCACTCTCGGAGCGAGAGATGGAGGTCCTGGGTTGTATGGCACGTGGCTTGAGTAACAAAGAGATCGCGACTGCGCTGGGTATCAGTCATCAGACGGTTAAAAACCATGTGACTTCGATCTTACACAAACTGGGGGTAGAAGACCGTACGCAAGCAGTCCTATATGCTCTGCGCTATGGCTGGGTCCGCTTGCATTGACGCTTATCGTAATGATTTAAACGTAGGAGGGCTTATGACGGGCGAGAAGAATCAAAAAGTTGATGCTTGGACAGTTTTGAAAGAACAAATTCATGTTGAGCTCGATCAGAGTCGCCGGGAGTTGAAGGAAATTGCATTAATGCTGGAACAAAGCCAGTTGGAAGTGAACAAGTTGGCTCAGCGTAACGCTTCGATCACCGCCCATATGCAGCAGATGCAATCCCAGTTCGATACCCTGCCTCGCGCGGATATACGCAATATCTATGAATCAGCCCTGGAGGCCCAGCAGCGGTTGTTTGTTATGCGCGGACAGCTCGAGAAGCTGCAAAGCGATCGAGCGCACCTGACCCGGTATGTTACACTGATGGAAAATGTTAATCAAGCCATGGATAGCGGTGGATCAGCTGAGCCCGGCGCTCGAGGTGGGACTACTGCCCATACAGTGGAGATGATGATCCAGGCGCAGGAGTCTGAGCGTCAACGTCTATCTCGCCAGATGCATGATGGTCCTGCACAAGCCTTATCCAACTTCATTTTGCAGACCGAAATCGCCATGCGGTTGTTCGATGTTGATCAAAAGAAGGCGCGTGAAGAGCTGGATAGTTTGAAGGTTTCTGCAACTGGAACTTTTCGTAAGGTGCGCGACTTCATTTTCGAATTGCGCCCAATGATGCTCGACGATCTTGGCTTGATCCCTACCTTAAAGCGCTATGTGGATGCCTGGAAGGATCAGGTTGACATTGAAGCTCGCCTGATGGTGTCTGGGAAAGAGCGCCGCCTGGAATCCTACGAAGAGGTGATGATCTTCCGCGCAGTCCAGGAGCTGCTAAACAACACCGCTCGGTATAGCGCTGCCACCTCGGTAAAAGTCCAGATCGATATGGGCGAGTCGATCATTAAGGTCGCCGTGGACGACGATGGTAAAGGTTTCGATGTGGAAAACATTTCAGAAAAACGCGGCATGGGGCTAAAGGTGATCCGTGACCGGGTAGAAATGCTCGGCGGGTCAATGGTATTGGATAGTGTTGTCGGACAGGGCACTCGAGTGAGTTTCCAGCTGCCTACGATCGAGCTTCCACAGATATAAAATGAGAAATAAATTGTAAAATGTCGAATCTTTGCATTTTTGTAAAGACGACAATGGGTGGAAGGGTATTGATTTTTCCCTGATATTTACTATAATATAAACAATCGGGAAAACACAGCTGAAAAACTTAAAGGGAAAGGAGGTGAATATCATGTTGTTTGCACCGAAGGAAAAGGGACAGGGCCTCGTGGAATATGCGTTGATTCTTGTTTTGGTCGCGATTGTTGTGATTGTCATTCTTGCCCTGCTTGGCCCGGCGATCGGCAATGTCTTCAGCCAAATCGTGAATGCAATCTAAGACCAGCACCCGGCGATTGCTATTTGGCTTATGTCCAGCAATCGGAAATTCGGATAAGAGGAAGAAGACCTTGCCAGAAAGCAAGGTCTTCTATTTGTACAATATCAACCCTTTCTATTATGTAATTTACAATTTAACTTGACTTTTACCCTTTAAAGAGTATGATTGGTGTAAACTGAACCCCAACACATGGAGGCGATTATGCGTCGTGGGCGAGTGTTCTTTATCCTGGCTTTCGTCTTGATCTTGGGTCTGGTTGCTGTTGCAGTTGTCTGGCTGCTCTTCCTTCGGCCGCAAACTACTGCTCAACAGGCAACGCCAACGCCCAAACCGGTCATGGTAGTCTATGTCACCCAAAACCTTTCCAAGGGCACCGAGCTCGAATCTGAAATGATGGCACAAATCCCGTGGCAGCAAGGTCAATTGCCTCAGGGGATGGTGATGGGAGAGCAACTTCCCGAAATGGTTGGGCGCATCGTCAAGTATGACTTGCCTGCCGGCATTCCATTACTGGAATCGATGCTCTTAAGTGAGAATGAGACCATACCAACCTCTGGGTCCCCTTGGGCGCTTAATATCCCTCCAGGCATGGTGGCGGTTTCGATTCCCGTCAATCGCATAGCCAACGTAGCTTACGCATTACGCCCCGGCGATCATGTTAACGTCATCACCACAATGATGTTCGTGGATGTCGATACAGACTTCCAATCGATTTTGCCTAACTTCACCGGCATTGCTATTTCTTCTGGACCTCCAGATCCGGAAGCGGGACAACTCCCTTTGACAGTAGGCATTTCCTCGCTCAGCCAGGGCGGTGTTATTGACCCTGAAACCGGTAAGCCAGCTCCACCCTCCGTATTATCTCCGGGTATTTACGGTAAGGTGGTCATTGATCCCGTCCTCGGCCAAGCTGTTTATGTCGTTCCCTCCGAAGCTCAACGACCGCGTTATGTGAGCAATATGCTGTTGCAGGATGCTGTCGTATTGCAGGTAGGCAATTTCCCCCTACCGGGTGAGGAAGTTCAGCCACAGGCAACGGTAACCCCCACCCCGGAGGCGCAGCAACAGGAAGGTGAAGCACCTGCCGGACCGGTTCCTCCGGATGTCGTGACCCTGATTGTCCGCCCGCAGGATGCCGTCACCCTGAATTATGTGTTGGCGGCGCAAAACAAGCTAGCCGCTACACTTTCATTGGCGTTGCGCGCTGCGAATGACACTTCACGCGAAAACGTACTGCCCGTTACCTTGCAATTTTTGCTCGAACAATACCAAATACCTGTTCCCGCCAGGTTGCCGTATAGCCTGAACCCGCGTATCGACAATGTAACTCTCCCGTAAGCGCAAGAGTAGCTTTGAACACAGCAAGGGACTCTTGGTTTGGAGCGAATAAATGTCGACCGGTGAGAATAAGGTTCGGGTTTTAATTGTTGATGATGTAGCGGAGACTCGGGAAAACATTCGCAAACTGCTCCAGTTTGAAAAAGATCTGGAGGTGGTAGGGGCGGCTAATTCAGGCCGCTCCGGCGTCGAGCAATCCAGAGAATTAAAACCGGATGTCGTCCTGATGGACATCAATATGCCCGATATGGACGGCATCACGGCTACCGAGCTGATCCGTCAGCATAGCCCTGCCACCCAGATTGTCATCCTATCGGTTCAGGGCGATCCGAATTATATGCGCCGGGCGATGTTGGCTGGCGCGCGTGATTTCCTCACAAAACCCCCCTCTGTTGACGAGATGACCGCTGCCATCCGCCGCGCTGGGAAAATGGCGTTCGAGGAGCGTGACAAAGCGATCCATGTGGCAAGTCTGCCGGGCATGGGCGTCCAATTGGCCCAAGGGAAAATCATCGTGGTATACTGCCCTAAAGGCGGCGCCGGCACCACTACTCTGGCTGTTAACCTGGCTGTGACCCTTCACAATGAAGAGACACCGGTCGTCTTGGTGGATGCAAACCTGCAATTTGGGGATGTTGCCGTGTTCCTGAACGAGCAAGTACGCACCAGCATCCTCGACCTCGCACAGCGCGTCGATGAGCTCGATAAAGACCTTGTGCAGGAAGTCCTGATTAATCACACTGCTTCAGGTCTCAAAGTGCTCGCAGCTCCCAACCGGCCAGAATATGCTGAGAATGTTACTGGCGAGCAATTCTCAAAAGTATTGAAGTACTTGCGGAAACAATTTCCCTACATCGTCGTTGATGCATCCTCCACACTCACTGATGTCGTGCTGGCGGCGATGGATATCAGCGACCTGGTTATATTGATCACTACTCAAGAGATCCCGGCAATCAAGAATGCTCGCCTTTATTTGGACCTGGCCGATGTGCTCAACATCCGGCGTCGACGGATTCTGTTTGTCATGAATCGCTACGATAAACGTATCGGGATCACCCCAGAAAAGATTAGCGAAAACTTCAAGCAAGAACTTGCTACGGTGATCCCATTCGAAGATCGGACGATTATGCTATCGGTCAACAAAGGCATACCTCTGATGCTGGGAGACCGCTCAAGGCCGATAGCAAAAAACTTTCTCGCTCTGGCCGAAGCAGTGCGGCAGCGTATCAACGAGCTTAATGCAGAAGCTGAAGAAGCTGCGAAGATACCGGTATCGAAAAAAAGGTAAGCTAAGGAGGTAGGATAAGATGTCATTATTGAAGCGTATTGAGCAAGGGCAGGGTAAGCCACCCCAGCCCGGCGAGACCAATCAGAGCACCCCAGCCGCCTCAAGCACCAACCCGAGCGCTTCCCGGCTGGTCAATCTGCAGGCCCGGCGTGTGGCAGCTCCGGGTGTTGCGCCTCAGAAAGATACCTACCTGGACCTCAAGACCCGTGTCCAGAACCGTTTATTGGCAGAGCTGGATCCGTCGATTGATATCTCGCGTGTGAATGATGTCCGTGCTACCATCCAGGATCTTTTCGAGCAGATCCTCACGGAAGAGAATATCGTCCTCACCCGCCCCGAGCGGCATCGCTTGTACGAGCAAATCGCCGCAGAGATCCTCGGCCTCGGACCATTGCAGCCGCTTCTTGAAGACGAGACCATCACAGAAATCATGGTGAATGGCTCCAAGAATATTTATGTTGAGCGTGGCGGAAAAATTACCCGGGTTCCGCTAACTTTCGAGAGCGATGAGCATGTCATGCGCATCATCGATCGCATTGTCTCACCTATGGGCCGGCGTATCGATGAGTCCAGCCCGTATGTAGATGCCCGTCTGCCAGATGGCTCGCGTGTGAATGCAGTGATCCCACCCATTTCTCTGGTTGGTCCTGTCCTCACCGTTCGTAAATTCTTCAAGAACCCGATCACCGTCGAGCAGTTAATCCAGTTTGGCTCAATTACGCAGGAGGCCTTGCAGTTCTTAAAAGCCTGTGTAGAATCGCGTTTGAACATCGTTATCTCGGGTGGCACTGGCTCGGGTAAAACCACCTTCTTGAATATCCTCTCTCAGTTTATCCCCAGCGATGAGCGCATCGTAACGATTGAAAATGCCGCTGAGCTTCAGCTTCGTCAGGAGCACGTGGTTACGTTGGAGTCTCGCCCACCGAACATCGAAGGCAAGGGTGAAGTAACCATCCGCCAGCTGGTGATTAATGCTCTACGTATGCGCCCTGACCGGATCATTGTTGGCGAGATTCGTGATGAAGCAGCCCTGGATATGTTGCAAGCGATGAACACCGGTCATGATGGCTCGATGACCACTGCTCACTCCAACAGCCCGCGCGACACGCTTGCTCGTCTGGAGACCATGACCATGATGGCCGGAATGGAGCTGCCGGTGCGGGCCATTCGTGAGCAAATCGCTTCCGCCATCGACCTGGTGGTGCATGAAGAACGCATGCGGGATGGCTCCCGGAAAGTAGTCCACATCACCGAGGTCAGCGGCATGGAAGGTGATGTAATTACCATGACCGACATCTTTGTGTTCGAGCAAACCGGTTATGAGAATGGAAAAGTGGTCGGTCGCCTGCGGCCTACCGGGCTGCGCCCCAAGTTCATCGACAAGATTGAGGCCTCAGGAATTCACCTGCCCGCTTCGATTTTTGGGATCGGCGAGCGACGGCGATACTAAGCTCTGATCGTTGTTTTGATCTGAGGCTTGTCCTGAGAGGCTAAAGCACTGAGAGGCTAAAGCCCTGAAAGGCTAAAGCTCTGAAAGGCTCAGACTATGGACCCGATGTTAGTAATCCTTATTTTCGGCGCTGGCGCTGTGGTAGTCCTGCTGGTGATTGGGATTGTGATCACTTCCAGAAGCGAGCGCTCCCTCGTGGAAGAGCGTCTGGGGCGATACCTGGAGGAAGAGCAAGTCAAGGGGAAAAAGGTAGAGAGAGCAACTCCCGTTGCAGACTGGCTCAACCGCCGGGTAGAGCGATCCACCTGGGGTGGAGGGATCGCCCGTGAATTAGCCCGTGCTGATTTGAAGTTAAAGCCGGGAGAATATCTGATCATCACGATACTCTCGGGCGTTGGTTCAGCTTTCGTATTCTGGTATTTCATGGGACGCGGGAATCCGTTCCCTATCCCGATTTTCCCCATCATTGGCTTCATTGTCGGGTTATACCTTCCCCGCATGTATGTTCGTCGCCAGCAAAATCAGCGTCTGGTCCATTTCAACGAGCAATTAGCAGATATGCTCAATCTCATGGTGAATGGTTTGCGCGCTGGCTATTCCACAATGCAAGCCATGGAGGCGGTTAGCAGGGAAATGCCTTCACCCATCAGCGATGAATTCCGCCGTGTCGTCCAGGAAATGCAGTTAGGCATTTCCATGGAGCAGGCATTGGCCAACTTGCTCCGACGGATCCCCAGCGGTGATCTTGACCTGGTAATCACTGCCATAAATGTCCAGCGCGAGGTCGGTGGTAACCTGGCGGAAATCCTCGATACCATTTCCTACACGATCCGTGAGCGAGTGCGTATTAAAGGCGAGATACGCGTTCTCACCTCGCAGGTGTTGTACTCCGGTCGCTTTTTGGCTATGATGCCGTTGATCATCATCGGGGTGTTGTGGGTGGTAAACCGCCCCTATATGATGCAGTTTTTCGCCGAACCTAAAATTATAGGATACATTGCCCTGACGATTGCCGCCATTTTGGTGCTGACCGGCTATTGGGTAATGACTCGCATCGCCAATATCGATGTATAAGTCTGGTTGAGGCAGTCCTCGATAACGTTTTACGGAGGTATATAGAATGCCGACGTTCATTCTCGTCCTGATTATCCTGTTTATTGTGATTGGAGCGATTACGCTTGTGGTAGTCGGTTTACGTGATCGTCGTGAGAGCGATCCGCTCCAGCAGCGCCTGGCTGAATTTGCGGCCCGCGGTGAGACGGCTACCCTCGAAGAAATCGAGCTTTCACAACCGATCTCGGATCGCGTTTTTATTCCCATGGCCCGGCGTATCGGCGAGCTCGTCTCCCGAATCACGCCGCAGAACGCTTTGCAAGCTACAGCCCATCGGTTAGAGCTGGCCGGGAGTCCACGTGGCCTGGATCCTTCAGTTTTCTGGGCCATCCGCATTATTATCGCGGTTGCGATTGCTGGTTTCATGCTGTTTATTTTTACGATCGGCAGCATTGATTGGAGCTGGGGAAGGAAAATTCTAGTCCTGGCTGGGTTCGTCGCCCTTGGCTTTTACCTCCCCGAGATGTTGCTCACCAGCCGCATCCAACGTCGCCAAAAAGCCATCCGCCGTGCGATGCCCGACGCACTCGATCTGCTCACAATTTGCGTCGAAGCCGGCTTGGGCTTTGATGGTGCTGTCCAGAAAGTCAGCGAAAAATGGGACAATGAGCTCTCGAGGGCCTTTGGACGGGTCATCCTTGAGCTATCCTTAGGCAAGTTACGCCGAGAAGCGTTGCGCGATATGGCAGACCGCATCGGAATATCCGAAATGACCAGTTTTGTCGCTGCCATCATCCAAAGCGAGCAGCTTGGCGTCAGCATGGCGAAAGTCCTGCGCATCCAGGCTGATCAGATGCGGATCAAGCGCCGCCAGATCGCTGAAGAAGCAGCACATAAAGCGCCTATTAAGATGCTGATCCCCATGGCGCTGCTCATTTTTCCGGCGATCTGCATCGTGTTGATGACACCTGCGCTCCTATCAATGATGCGCTCGACTCTGGGAGGCATTCTTTTTCGCGGTGGTCAATAAGCCGGCCACTTGTCGGCAGCATTCTCGACAGCTAGTTTTGCGTTAGAGTTTATTCACTGTGCGAGGCGCGATGGTTGTGCCGGGTAACATGGGGCGACCGGCCTATCGCTTATACCAGTTGGCTTGGGCCGGGTTGGATTGGCTGTACCCGCCGCAGTGTGGTGGCTGCGGTAAATCTGGCTCGCGTTGGTGTGTTGATTGCCGGCACCAGACTCATCTCCTTCCATCCACGATTTGCACGGTATGCGGGCGTATCCACCATTCACCCGAGCCGTGTTGGCTCTGCCAAAAGGCTCTACCTGCATATTCTGCCTTGCGTAGCTGGGCGTTTTTCAATGGTCCCTTGCGTAAAGCATTGCATCGCTTGAAGTATTCCCGTGACCTTGCCCTGGGAGAGGTGCTGGCGCGGCCATTGTATGAAATGCTCCATCAGTTGAATTGGCCGATAGACCTGGTTACCTCGGTTCCGATGGGGGTTGCCCGCCGGGCGGAGCGCGGATATAATCAGGCCACTTTACTGGCTTTCCCTTTGTCGCTGGCCAGCGGTATGACGTTTCGCTCTCAGGCTTTGATAAAGGCGCGCGATACACGATCCCAAGTCGGTTTGAACCTGACACAGCGGCGCGAGAATGTGTCTGACGCATTTCTTGCCAGGTCAGAAATTGTTAATAATAAGTGCATTTTGGTAGTGGATGACGTGACCACAAGCGGGGCTACCATCGAAGCTTGTGCTGAGGCATTAATCAAAGCTGGTGCGTGCCAGGTTTTTGGCCTTACACTGGCGCGTGCAGCCATCAACCAAGTTTAAAGCAAGCGTAATACATTTTCCTGGATCAGGAGGCTTGTATGACCGTCAAAGTCGATATTTATGGAAGAAGTATTGAGGTAACCGATCGTATTAATGATTATGTTACCAAGAAAGTTACAAGGCTGGATCGATTTTTGCCAGACATCGATGAAGCCCGTGTGGACCTTGCGTATGTTAAATCGGCGCGCAGCGCCGCCGATCGACAGGTGGCTCAGATCACCGTGCGCGGTAAGGGTTACATTCTGCGATCTGAAGAACGCGCCGATGATATCTTTACCGCGGTCGATGCCGCCCTGGAAAAGATACAACGTCGAATCGAGCGCTACAAGGGAAAGCGTTCTCGCGGTCGAGGCGATGGCAAATCGGCTGCCGAAGTGGTCCCTGAGCCCGCAATAGAAGAGGAAGAGGAAAGCGGCGAGCTGGGCCCGGTAATTGCCCGCCGGAAGCGTTTCCCGCTCGCCCCGATGGATGAATTCGAAGCCATTGAGCAAATGATTCTGCTTGGCCACGAAAATTTCTTTATCTTCTATAATGCCAATTCGAACGCCGTCAATGTGCTGTATCGCCGCCGAGATGGCACCTATGGCTTGATCGAACCCTATATTGTTTAGGACCCTCTTGCGATCCACTTCCCCTAATTAAATTGCATGGGCCATCCATCATCGGGTGGCCCATGTAGCTTTATCTGATTTTTCGCTTCTTGCCAGATGGCCGGCAAGTGACATGGATGTAATGGAATTCGCCTCGTGGTGGCACTAATTCCATCACTTCTATGATTTCAAAATATTCAGTGCCTAATTGCACCCTGTCCCCCTTTTGTGGCATGTGATCCTGGTTTAAAATCATTCCGGGATTGGCATTCCCTACGATGACGTAGCTGACTTTAAAAATTGCCATTGCGCACCTGTTTATCGTTCGCGTAAATTCCGGTGGCGCATCTTAAACGAAAGATCTGCGGCCAAATTACGCATGATGACATAGCCGATGCGTGTTTCCTGCTGGCACAGCGATTCAAAATCGGCGCGTTGGATCGTCTCCACCACAGTAGGGTCGCTTGTCGCCCGCACGGAGGCAGAGCGAGGCCCCTGATCGACCAGAGCCATTTCACCAATGATCTGGCCGGGACCCAGGCTAACCACCACCCGCGCCGATGCCCCAAATCGCTCTCCCAACAAGATCTCCACAAAGCCTTCGTTGATTACATACAACTCGGTTTCTGTGGCCCCTTCTCGAGTGATTAACTCCCCTGGTTTGAAGCGTTTTTCGACGCAAATCGAGGCGACTCGATCCAGTTCATGCGCGGTTAAGCCCTCGAACAAATCCACACTTTGTAAAATTTGATTGAGATCCATCTTCATCGCCTCCGGTGATCCGACCTGGCTAATTGATATTTTAGCTCGTTTCCATCCACGGTGTATTAAAATGTTGGGAAATTTAGCGCGCCAGGCAAGTGTCGTATGGATCAATTACCGCCTTGCGTTGACTTCTACGTAGGTTCGGGTTACACTTCAACGGCAGCAAGCGGCAATGGTTTGTTCATCGAGGCAAACATGGCAAAAATAGATTTGGATGGAAGCTTGGAAGATGAGTTGGCCGGTTTGTTGACCGGCGCGCAAATTGATTACCCTGCTGTCCAGCGTGCGGTCACAGATTTGCTCATTGCGGTTGGCGAAGACCCTAATCGCCAGGGTTTGGAAGATACCCCCGAGCGTGTGGCGCGCATGTATTCGGAGCTGTTACAAGGCTATTGGATGGATCCCGTTGCCCTGGTCAACGGAGCAATATTTGATGAGACCTACGATGAAATGGTCATGGTGCGAGACATCGAGTTTTACAGCCTGTGCGAGCACCACTTACTTCCCTTTATCGGTCGCGCTCATGTCGCCTATTTTCCCCGTGGCAAGGTGATCGGTCTTTCGAAAATCCCGCGCATCGTCGATATGTTCGCCCGTCGCTTACAGGTTCAGGAGCGCATGACCCGCCAGATCGCCGAGTTCATACACAATCTGCTCAACCCCTATGGCGTTGCTGTGGTCGTCGAAGGTTTGCACTTGTGTGCTACCATGCGTGGCGTCAAGAAGCATGATGCCCGTATGACCACCTCGGCGATGTACGGCGCTTTTCGTAAAAACCTGGCCACCCGCCAGGAGTTTTTGGAGAATATCTCGCGCGGCTCGAACACGCTGTTATGATCTTAAATCCCCGGCGACACGTTCCAACCGGGCGCGTGCCTCGGCTGCCACGCCGCGCAGGGTTTCATTCCCTTCCAGACCCCCGGCCTGCATCATCATTTCCGGGTTGGTAATACGTACAAGCGTCCCACCCTGGTCCCTGGCTTCAACTGTCACATTGCATGGCAGCATCAACCCCACCCAGCTATCCGTCGAAAGCGCTCGATGTGCCAATGGTGGATTGCAGGCACCCAGAATAGAATAAGGGCGAAAGTCCTCACCCAACTTCTCCTTAAGCGTCGCCTGCACATCGATGTGCGTTAGCACCCCAAAGCCCTCCGCCCTCAGCGCAGTAGTGACTTTTTCCAGTGCCGCCTCATATGACACATCCAGGTTCACTTCAAATCCCAGTTCCTCGCTCATACGTTTCTCCTTATGCAAGTAATCACACATTTGATGATCCTTGTCCCAAAAGGTGGCAGACATTTCTAAGGTGTGACCTGCTTTGAGTTCTTGTGGCGATGAATCTGGCCATTAAAAGTTTTTCAGGCGATTTCGGTGGGTGTCTTGGGTTTTGTCTGTAAACGATGCAGCCCCCACAAGCTGGCCGCCAGGAGCAGCCAGGCAGCAATCTGCGTCGCCCGCCACCCCCCTGGAAGGAGCAGGCTATCCCCTCGGAAGGCCTCTAGAATAAGCAGCGCCAGCGCGCTCAGCGCCACGAACAGCAGGAAATAGCGACCCGCCGGCTCATGCTCGCCCCATTTTCCCGGCCACAGGATCAGTAGGATTGCCGCCGCCGATACAATTTCATAGACCTGGCTGGGGTGGCGCGGTGTCCCCCAAAGCTCAATCGCCCACAGAACCTGCGTTCTTGCTCCGAAGGCAGCCCCCGAAGCCAGGTGTGAAAAGCCCAGCGCAATCGCCATCACCGCCAGCAACGGGGTTAGCGCGTCCAATGTCGGCCAAAGCTCCATCTTCTTCCACTGGGCATAGATGGCGCCAGAGATGATGCCCACCGCCAGACCGCCCAGCGGATCCAGCAATCCTGGGTTCAACGAAACCGCGCTCAGTGGGCTTCTGGCGAACGCTTCCGGATAGCGGACCAGATAGGCCAAGCGCGCCCCGATCAATCCCGTCACCAGCGCAACAAACACCAGATTGTAAAGCAGGTTGGGTGGCACCCCGCGCTTTGCCGAAAATTTTTCTGCCAGCCACAACCCCAGCCACAACCCAAGCAGAATTGCCAGGCCTGAGGTCTGCAATGCCAGTGGCCCGATATTTAACACCGGCAGCATTATGGCTCCTCCAGACGGCTTTTTTCGATCAATTGCTCCACCCGGATGCGCAGCAGGGCTTCCGACATTGGCCCGCCCGCGATCACCTCTTGGATCATCCCTTGCGCATCGATAAAAAAAGTGGTTGGCAGGGCGCGCACCTGGTAGAGCCGGGTTGCTTCGCCGCTCGCGTCGAGCAAGATCGGAAAGGTCAGCCCCTGCTCGGCAGCGAAAGCGAGCGCTTCACCTCGCTCGTCCTGGACGGTAGAATTCAAACCCAGGATCACTACGCCACGGTCCCGATAATCCTGGTATACCCGTTGCAGCGCTGGCATCTCCTCACGGCAGGGCGGACACCAGCTTGTCCACACATTAACCACCACTGGCCTTCCACGCAGGTCAGAAAGGCGCACGGTACCACCCTCCGCTGTCTCCAAAGAAAAATCGGGCGCAAGAAAGCCCTTCTGCGGCGCCGGGATTGCTCCCTGGGTGGTCGCTCCTTCTGGCGCCCGGCTCCACCAGATCCAGACAGCCCCGGTGAGTAGTAATGCCAGCGAAAGGTAGGTGATCATACGAGAGGATGGGGTGGGCATAATGAGCATTATATCCTATGCCGCGGGTGCCCAGAAGATTGAACAATGGATACCAAACGGAGTAGACTTGCACATGAAGATAATTCTACTTCACTATCTACTCCGTCTGGTTCCCGGCCTGGGGTTAGATACTCAAAGCATCCAGTGATATAAGCGACTCCTCCTACAAATTTCGATGGTTGTTAGGCAATAAAGATTCTTAGTGCGGGACCACAACGTTGCCGCCTCTAAGTTCAACTGCGTCCTTCACAGGGTTACTGTTCATGGACATCACCGCCAGGAGGTTGCCTTGCTGGTCCAGGATTTTGATCCAAAACCGGTCATAACCGACGCCGGGTTGATCACGATCCTCCACATAGACGATAAACTCGTAGTTTCCGGTCGGCGCGAGCCAACCGGGCTCAAGGTAGGTGCACTTGCCACTGAAGGACGACCAGCCGTAAAGCGGGTAAGTGGACTTGCCAATCGCCAGACCACCGAGCGCATTGCTCTTTACCCGGAAGATTGACTCTTCACCAACATGCCGGATGAGGAGGAGGCTGCCTTGCACCTTTTGGCCTTTCTGGTTGTACTTCATAGTGAAACCAAAGTTGGTCTTTTCGTTCGTGCCGGGCCAGAAGAACCAACCACCGCCGGTGGCGAAGCCGAGACTCGGGTCGTAGATAACCAGCACATCTTCGGCGTAACCTTCATAGTATCCACCGTCCACGGTGACCTGGAGGCTGTAAGTGTTGACCGGCACATTGGCGAAAGCGCAGGTGACGGGCAATTTGGCTTCATATCCAGAGCCGGTCACGGCCCCTGGGGTGCACGTGCTGTTTATTTGCACGCCCGGCCCCACCGGCGCCAGGCTAACCGATGCTTGAGCGAGGCCGATGTCACCCGGGAAAGCCCGACCGCTATCGGAAAAGTCGGGCAAGGATTCATCTATGACGAATTCCAGCTGGAACCGACCACTGCTTCCCCCCGGCAGAGCGACCTGGACCGCAACCGGGTTGCCGTCATTAAAGGCAATTCCTGCGTCTTCGGGCTTGACAACCAGGCTGGTTTGCGTTTGGCCTTCAAGCTCTCCGTCACCTACGCTGATCGTGATAGGATGTGTGCCGGCGCTAACCATCACTATCCCGCTGAGGGTCCAGGTGCAGGTTACACCCGCGCTGTTGGATGTGCACTCGCCATCGTTCAGCGAAAGTCCATCAGGCAGGCTTGTCACTGGCTCAGCAAGTACTGAATCATCGATGTCACTGGCGGTGAATGTCACTGGGATAATCCCGTCGCTGTATTGCACGGTCTGAGTATCGATGCTGGCAGTGACAACGGGTGCATCGTTCACCGGGTTGACCGTGATCTCCACCATCGCCTCATCGCACGTCTCATTGGGGTCACATGCCTGGTATCCGAAGGTATCAAATCCGTGCCAGTCTGCCGCAGGTGTGTAAGTAAATGAGCCGTCCTGGCTCAACGCCAGGGTGCCATATCCTGGTTCCTCCAACAGCGATGCTGTGATTGGCTCGCCATCAGGATCCAAATCATTTTCCAACACGCCCGGAATAACTGCGGTCAGCGGTAAATCCTCATTTATCATGTATTCATCGTCTGCAGCCAGCGGAGGCTGGTTGAGGGTCACTGCCGGCATTCCGAGATCGACGACCTGGCCGTTCGCCGTGAGATCGGCGTCGCCTCGCCCCCCGTCGACATAGTAAAGATAAACCAGGGTGCGCTCCGCTTCCTGGGCAATCTCGGCGCCCGTCGCGCCGTCATAGCCAAAGCTGGACCAATGGTCCGCTGGATCATCTGCGGTCGGCCCATAACGCCAGTAGCTATTCAGGTTCGGCTCGGGTGGCAGGTAGAGTTTGAGCATTATTGTATCGCCCTGGGTGATCCCTTCCAGCTTATATGTGATCAGCCCAACCCGAAAGCTGACGCCAGTCGGTGCAAACTCGGGTGAGGCTTCTCCGAGCACCTGCACTTCGCGCAATTGCGTACCTTGCGGCGACTCCAATGTGAGATAACGGTTTCCATAGGCATTCCATAGCGAGGTGACGTTATCCTGCAAACGGTCGGGGATGGCATCGTGGTTGCC
>Ga0154774_1050_pt4 | contig 17966 bp, 15 predicted proteins | sample Rifle2008BG16ft_FD_105782 | JGI IMG/M metagenome (GOLD analysis project Ga0154774, IMG submission 105782) | Chloroflexi bacterium RBG_16_57_11
AGCGGGTAAATACCCAGGTCCTGGGTATCTCTGTAGACAGTAAAGACTCCCTGCACGCCTGGGCGGAAAGCTTTGGTGGTATTACCTATCCGCTTCTGTCGGATTTCTGGCCGCACGGGCAGGTGGCGCAAAAGTATGGTGTGCTACGTTCCGATGGTAGAACTGAGCGGGCGATTTTTATCGTTGATCGCACGGGTATTATTCGCTATGTGGATGTGCATAACATCGATGAACAACCGGATAATGAAGTGCTGTTTGGTGAGCTCGCCGAGATCGAAGGGGTGCCGGTCCCACAGGAGATCGTACCCGAAGCTGCCACCGCGGCGGCACAGCCCGTCCCGGCGCTGGCCGGAAGGTCTCTCCCACCCGCGCCTCCGCTGGAGCAGATGCGTGTGGTCATGTATTGCACCGATTGGTGCCCGGCTTGCCGCAGGGCGCGCGCCTATTTTAAAGTCAATAATGTTCCCTTCGAGGAAGTCAACATCACCCGGGATCGCGCCGCTGCAGCCACCGTGCGCTCGTTGACTGGCGGGGTCGAGTCCACCCCCACATTCGACGTTGGCGGAAAAATCGTGGTGAATTTTGACGTGGACAAGCTGAACAAGCTGCTTGGGATCGAGGGTTGAACGAAACTCGGTCTGGCTGGAAAGCACCAATGATATTAGATTCGCCGCATGGAGATCATGGTGATGTCGTCCTCCTGCTCCCAGCCAGGGGTGGTGAAGTCGGTTAATTTTTCCATCAGGTAATGGATCAGCACATCACCATCCTGCCGGGATTCTTCTGGCATGGTGGTGAGTAACTGGTGCAATCGAGGAAAGCCGAACATGGTCCGGTCAGGATTATGCGCTTCTACCAGCCCGTCGCTGTACATCAACAAGTTATCGCCGCTTTGCAGATGAGTTTCTTTCTCTTCATACTCCAGATCTGGGAATAAACCCAGGGGGACGCCGGTTGCGCGCAATTCAACTGCACCCTGTGTGTTACATAAATAGGGCGGATTATGGCCCGCGTTGGAGTAGCGCACGTGCCCGGTAACGGGGTCCACCAGCGCTAATAAACAGGTCACGAACATATCCATGGGCGTTTCTTCGCTCAATACATCGTTGACCTGTGCCAGCAGCCGGGCCGGAGAATCCCACCCGCTGCGCCCGGCGCTGGCAGCCACGCCGCGCAGCACGCTGCGCGCATTGGCCATAAGCAGCGCGGCGGGCATCCCCTTGTCGGTTACATCCGCCACGACCAGCCCCAATTTGCCATCCGGAAAGTGTAGGAAGTCGTATAAATCGCCGCTAACAATGTGGGCGGGCTGCCAGAAAGCCGCCACCTGCCATCCCGACAGGATGGGCATCTGGCTGGGCAGCAGCCCGGACTGCACTTTCTGTGCCATCTGCAGATCGCGTTCCAGCCAGGCATTTTCCAGCTCGATCTGGTGCAAGTGAGCGATTTCAATTGCCGGGGCGGTCTGGAGCGCGATGGCGTTGAGCAGCTTAAGGTCCCCGGCCTTGAAAGACCTGGAGGTGTCGCTGAATAAGATGAACACGCCGAAGACACGATTTTCTGCCTTGAGAGGCGCGCACATCAGTGAGATCGTTTCTTCGGGAGTGTTATCGAAGTAATCGCTAATCGGCAGATGATTGGAAAGCTCGGCGTTTCCGCTCGATATCACCTTTCCAATCAGCTTGTCAGGATTGAACGCCTCCGGCTTGAGGCTACAGTCACACCCACAGGCGGCGATTATCTCCGGCTCTTCTTCATTACCTTTAAGCAGGACTAACATGCCGCGGGAAGATTGCGACGCAGTGCAAACCTCATTCAGCGCCATCTGCCCGATGACCTCCGGCCTGGGCGAGGCGATCAATTTTTCCGACAGCCGGTAGAGCAGGTGCAGCTCTCGATATTTTTCCAGCACTTCGCCAGCCAGAGCCCGTTTCTCGCTCTCTTGCTCTAGCAGATATGTGATCAGATTGGCTGACTGCGCCACCCACTTTGAATTTGTGGGCCCCATCGCCCAACCGGACACGCTCCCCTGCTGATATATTGGGGCGCGTTCGCTGGCTGGCGGTGATGAAAATGATCCACCCAACAGAACGGTCCCATCGATATCGATGAGGCGGATCTCTTCGCCGGTAGACGCCAGGAAACCGGTCAGGAATGACCCGGCGCTTTTACGGATCAGCTTACTTAATGTAGTTTGGGTCATCGTCTGAAAAAACCTTTGTCGCCAGGTCCAAAAGCTCATCCGGGTCAAATGGCTTGGTGATGTAGAGATTGGCGCCGGCTTCCTGCCCGGTTTGATAATCGTATTCCTGGCCCTTGGCGGTCAGGATGACGATCATGATATTCTCCATTTGGAGCTCCCGCTTGACAATCCGGCAGACCTCGAAACCATTAATTTTGGGTATCATCACATCCAGGAATACCAGCTGCGGTCCCTCATTCTGAATCAGCCGTAAAGCGTCTTCGCCGTTGTCGGCCTTGAGGATCTCAACGCCCTGCTCTTCCAGCTCTTCCAGGGTCTGCTCGATGAGCAACCGTATATAAGCCTCGTCTTCGACGATCAGGATCTTCTTGGATGTTTTAGCTTCCATCGTTATTGTCTCCCTGCATAGGCCGGTCAGCGATTACTTCTGCCGGGTGATCGGTATCCCAGGGCGTCTCAGGCTCATAGATCGGCAGAGCAAAAGAAAATTTACTCCCTTTGCCGGGTTCGCTCTCCAACCAGATGCGCCCGCCATGATGCTCGATGATTTCCTTGCTGATCGCCAGGCCTAAGCCAGTGCCTTGGGGCTTGGCTGTAAGCGTATCACCCACCTGGCTGAATTTCTCGAATAACATCGCTTGATCGGCCGGGGCGATCCCGATTCCCTGGTCGACCACCTCGACCTGCACTTCCGCCGCTTCTTTTCTGGCGCAGATATTGATCGTGCCCTGTTGGGTGAATTTTACTGCATTGGAGATCAGATTGATGACCACTTGCAGGATGCGGTCCGGATCTGCTTTCACCAGAGGCAGGTCATCCGAAATATGGACCGCGTAATCAAGCCCATGGCCTTCGACCAACGCTGCGGTCGTGGAGGTCGCCTGATAGATGATATCCCCAATCGCAACCGGCTGTAACTGCCAATCCATTTTACCCGCTTCGATCTTTTCAAGGTCTAAAAGATCATTGATCAATTTCATCAGCCGCTGCCCTTCATCCAGGATGATTTCGAGATTATCATCGATCTGGGAAGCTATTCGCTGGACCCTGGCCTCTCGTTTAGGCAAGAGTGGGTAGATGCGCTCCTGTAAACGCTTTTGGACGATGCGGGCAAAGCCAAAAATCGATACCAGCGGTGTACGCAGCTCATGGCTGACATTCGCCAGGAAGTCGCTTTTCGCCGCGTTGGCTGCTTCTGCAATCGCTCTGGCTTCTTCTGCGGCATGGCGGGCGATTTCCATCTCACGCGCATAATCGACCGTCTGGTTATATAGCCGGGCGTTATCCATCGCGACGCCAATTTGTTGGCCAATAGAGGCAGGTACAGCCAGTGCCTCGGACGTCGGCCAGATCAAAGAGCGGCTGGTGACGTTGATCGCACCCAGGACGGTCTCATGGGCCATCAAAGGAATGCTGGCTACGGTGACTAAGTGATCGCGCTCCATCACAGCCTTCAATGGCCCTTCCGGATAGTCCTTCACAAGTCGGGCGGCCGGCCGCCGGGTAGCCAGCACCTCAGCGATGATGCTGGATTCAACCGTTATTCCACTGACCAGGGCTGTCATTTCCACACTGAGGCCTTGTTGGTCGACCAGGATCAGATCCTGGGAGTCTGGTTGGATGCGGAAAACAGCTCCAGCGTCCATATCGAGCACCTCGATGGTTTTGGTTAAGCCGTCCCGAAGTATTTGTTCCAGATCGAGTGACCGGCTGACTACCTCGGCGACGGAATTCAGCGCGGTTAGCTCTTGAGTCCGCTGGGCGACGCGTGTCTCCAGGTTTTCGTACAGGTCCTTCAGATTAACGGCCATGGTGTTGAATTGATGAGCCAGCTCTTCGAGCTCATCGCCGGTTTTTACGGTGATGGGATGGCTGAAATCGCCTCCCGAGATGCGCTGGGCAGCATCGATGAAGTCTGTAATCGGTCCTGTGATGCGTCGCACGCCAACCGTCACCACGATCGTCGGTATCGCCACTCCAAGCACCAGCAGGATCCACAACGATTGTAGATACCCCTGGCTGGTTTGGACCATGTCCTTCCAGTCTTCCTCCACCACCAGCGTCCAGCTTGTGCGCGGGACGGGGGCATAGCCAACCAGGATATCCCGTCCATTGAGGTCGCGCGTTTCTAGCACTCCCACCCGCCCTGTGAAAGCCTCTACAGCCAGCGGATGTTCCGAGAATTGCTTGCCGATCTGTTCCGGGCTGTTCGAGAAGATGATCCGGCGGTTGTTGTCAACCAGGTAGGCGTTGCCGCTGCGTCCAATGCGCAGCTTGATCAGCGTCCCATAAAAAGGGCTCAGGGAGGTGGCATTTAGGTAAAACATGCCAACCGCCACTCCATTAAATTCTTCTTGTATTCCAAGGATTGGCACAGCGATTGCGATAACGTCCTCGCCCTCTGGCCCGTTTGGCTCGATATTGGTGATGGTCAGTCCGGGGGTCCGCACCATGCTGCTAAAAAATGATCGATCCGACCAGTTCTTTCCCAGCAGATGCGGGTTTTCTGGGAGCGTGGCCGTGACATCACCCAGATTGTTTAGAACGTATACCCCTCCGTCGAATAAGAGCAGTTGGTTCTTCGCGCGCGATAACGCCAGTCGCTGGTCGCCCGGTGTACCCTGAAAAACATCCGGCGAGCGCGCCAGGGTAGTCAGCCGGTCGATGTATTCCTCAAAGCTTGATGAGATTTCGCTGGCAGATAGCCGCGTAAGCTCCTCATCCCTTTTGAACACCAGGTCCTCAGCGACCTTCTGGTATGCAAAATAGAGCGCTAAAGCTACCAAAAACAGGATGATCGCGGTGGGGATGAATGACCAGGCGATGATCTTATTACGCAGCCTGGATCTGGCATGGCGAAGCTCGAACACGCTGAACCTTTATACTTTCGTATCGCACCCACACGGTGCCAACAACTGGCCGCTGGTCTGTTGCAAGGCTTCGATCTGCTGGCAAACCTTCTCCATTGTAGATACTGGCGCTTTACCCAGGGTAAAGATCTGGTCCCAGGCATCTTCGGCGATTTTACTGACACCTACCATGTTTGGGAAGGTTTCTGCGGTCAGTGAATAACCCTTGATCTGCCCGTCGGCAAAAGCCTCCAGGTCGACTCCTTTGGCTTTATTCGGGTACTCCTTGCGAATGAATTCTGCCCATTCCGAAACCAGGGAGGCGCGTGCCGGTTGCAGGAAGTGAGTGCGGGCCATGGCGCGCCCGTAATCCTTGCTGATCAAGAACTTCAATAGCTCCCAGGAGGCTTCAGGATGTTTCGTCCCGGCGTAGATACCAAAGCCATCTGTGGTCGCCAGCGTGGCGTGGCGCTTGGGTCCGGTCGGGAAGGGTGCCACCCCGAATGCAAAATTCGCATTGTCCAGGATGTCCCTCAACGCCCATGACCCGTCTTCCACCATGGCGATTTTCTGCTGGGTGAAGGCTTTACGCGTCTCGACGTTTTGCACGTCCAGGAACGTAGACATCACTTTGTCTTCCCACATACGCTTCCGCAGCCACTCCATCGCCTCCTGGGCTGGCTGGAGGGCCATCTCACATTTCTTGTGGTCCTCCGGGTTAACGAAGTGTCCGCCAAATCCGTTAACGTGGATCTGGATGCGATCCCAGGAAACATCGAACATGCTGCCCCACTGGGTGGTCTCATCACCCTGGCGGACGGTCAGTCTTTTCATTGCATCCAGGTAATCCTCGTAGCTCCAGTCACCGGTTGGATAATCGACCCCAGCCGCATCAAATAAATCCTTGTTATAGTAGAGGGCTAAGCCTCCGTGATACTTGGGCAGGGCAAACTGTTTTCCATCCTGCGTGAAGAGTGCCTTGTATTGCGCTGGCGACCAATCCTTGATCGTCTCCTGATCCAGGTCTGCTTCGACATAGGGGCGTAAATCAAGCAGGTAGCCGGCATTTGCCCAGGCGGAAAAAAACTCGCAACACCCTGCCAGGACGTCTGGCGCGGTCCCGGCGGCCATGTCAGCCGGCATCTTTACTTCCAGGTTATCTGGGTCGGGGGTATAAAAGACGCGGATATTTGGATGCTCATTGTTGAATTTGGTCAGCATCTCTTGCGCCAGCCCCGGGAACCATTCTGTCCGCCAATCCTGGTACACGAGCTGCACCGGACCTTGATCGGCGACCGGGGTTTTGGTTGGCACGACGCCACAGGCTGCCAGGGCTGTACCCGCGGCGGTAATTCCAGCCAGCCTGAGGAAATCTCGGCGGGAGAGGCTGTCCTTAATTACGCTCATCGATCCCATCCTGTTCTTTGGGAAACGTTTGGGTCAAATTCAGAAATAAATTATAGCCCAAATTAAGAGATATTTTGTCTGAACTGTCATCAAATCAGAGCGATTTTACACTTCTTATCTGAGAGAATTGTTAAAAGCAAATAAGGATCAACCTATAGGATATCCACCCTGCCGGGAACCTTGCTCGTAAGGGCGCCGGTGTTTGTTGTACAATTGTGCAGCACAGAGGCAGAATGAGCCGATTTTTCAATAAACCGTTTTGGATCGCCCTGCTGACGATTTCCTTGCTGGCCTGCCAGCCGTTGAGGGAAAGCTCAACCCCGCTGGTTACGACTCCTTCTCCCTATTGGACCATTTCAGGTCGGAAGGAATATCAGGTGCGGCAGACCCTGAAGCTGGTGAATCGAGGCCCGGGTCAGCCGGAAAAACAAAATCTTTGGGTTGCGCTGATCCGGACCTTGCCGCCCTATCAGGAAGTTATGTCTCTTGAGATCACCCCGAAAGATTACGCGCTCATCACAGATGAATACGGCAACCAATACGCCGAATTCGATCTCTCCGAGCATCCAGCCGGAACGACCAGAGTGGTCCAGATCGATTACCGGCTCGTGGTCAACGAGCTATCTTATGACCTGTCCGCTTGCCAGGGGGAGTTGCTGGAGGACTTCATCCGGCCCGAGCTCCATATCGAATCCGCCAATCCACAAATCATCGCTCTGGCAAACCAGCTCTCGCAGGGCAAGCTGGATGTCTGCCAGCAGGTACGAGCGTTCTATGATTACATCGGCGATGAGCTGGTTTACACTTATAACGGAGAAAATTGGGGAGCGCAAGCAGCCCTGGGGCCGATGGGCGCGGATTGCACTGAATACGCTTCCTTGCTGGTGGCTCTGAGTCGCGCACAACAAATCCCGGCGCGTTATTTTGAGGGCTTGCTGGTACTGGGCGATGAAACCCGGAATCTGGCCCGCCTGGAACACGCCTGGGCGGATGTTTACCTGCCGGGTATCGGTTGGGCTTCGATCGACCCGACCCTGGGACGATCGCCGATTAACCGGGAGATCTATTTCGCTCACCATACTCCGCAGCATATCATCCTCACCCTGGGCCCCGCCCCGTCCACCCTGCGAGGCAGCAGCTATTGGACGCATATCTACTGGCCTGGGAACAGCACCCGAATACAGGTTCAGGCCGGGCAGTGGGTTATCAAGCCGGTGGAATAGATTACAGATCCGCGTAGCGGGTTTGGGTAACTGTATTGACCATCGCCCAGAAGTTGTCTATGGGGGTGTCCAGCTGGACGTGGTGCGTTGGACCGATGATCAGCCCGCCGTTTTCCCCGATCGTTTTCAGGCGGGCGAGCACTTCTCTTTTGACCTCCTCCGGCGTGCCGAACGGAAGCGTCTGTTGCTCATCGATCGAGCCCCAGAAACACAACCTGCCGCCGAATTCCTTCTTCAATCTCGCCGGATCCATGCTGGCGGGTTGGATCGGGTTGAGCACATCCAGGCCGATATCAATCAATTCGGGGATGATCGGGTAGATATTCCCGTCGGAATGATAAGCTACCTTGACCTGCGGATTGATCGCTTTCAACTCGGCGATGAAGTTCGCCATGCGCGGCTTCAGGAAACGGCGCCAATGATTGGGGGAGATCAACATCCGGGATTGCGCTCCTACATCATCGCCAATCCAGATCATATCCACACCCATCTCGACCAGCTTTTTAGCCGCCGCCAGGTGGTAGCGATAAGGAATTTCCAGGAGATGCTCAGCCAGGTCAGGATTGAGCACAAAATCCGAAAGCAGGCGCTCATAGCCGCGCAAAGCCCAGGCGCATTCGAAGATCGTGGTTACGGTGACGCCCACAATCCAATACTCGTCTTTAAATTCTCGGATGACTCGCTCTGCATCGGTGTACAGCTCTGGGCGATTGGGATCAGGCCCTTGATACTCGTAGACCGCCTGGTCTTTTTCCAGGGGATGCCCGGTGGGCTCGGTGTAACTGCCCACCCCATAAGGCGTGGTGTATTCGATCGGCTTCCAGGTAATCCCCCATTCGTCGATGTAAGCGCCGCTCTGTTGGTAGTAGGAGTTCGCCCAGCCCACCGAAACCAGGAGCATATCCTCTCCGAGCGCCCGCTCCAGCTCGTAGGTGTTCCCGCCGCCGTGCGGGTTGTGCACCCGCTGTCCCTTAACCTGCAAATCTGCCCTCAGGCGGTCGGCAAACTCAGGTGTAAAACTGACTTGCAGCGGGCAACGGTCAGGGGCTTCATGATTCAGGGCGGTCAGGACGCGCTCGCGATGTTTCATGGATGGTCCTCTAATCATACTTCCCATATTCCAGAGCTGTGTCGAAGGCCGCCACGATGTTCTCCGGCGGTACAAAGGCTTGGATGTTGTGCACCGTGGTAAAAACAAAACCGCCCTCGGGGGCCAGGTCATCGATACGCCGTTTCACTTCGTCCATGACCTGCTGAGGAGTGCCAAACGGCAGCACGTGCTGTGTATCCACCCCGCCCCCCCAGAAAGTCATCTCCTTGCCGAAGGTCTGCTTCAGCCGCCTGGTATCCATCCCTTTGGCTGAGACTTGCACCGGGTTCAGGATGTCGAAACCGATGTCGATCAGATCGGGGATCAAATCGAAGGTGGCGCCGCAGCTATGGTAGAACAGCTTTGCATCCGTCTTCTTTTTAATCGCTTCCACCAGGCGGCGCTGCTTGGGCTTGACGAGCCTGCGGTACAGGTCGGGCCGGATCATCCAGCCATCCTGGGTGCAGACATCATCCCAAAAGGTGAACACCTGGATGTACTGGCCCAGCTCGTCGAGGTAGTTGTTGCACGATTCGATATAGATATCGGTGATCTGATCCATCAGCCGGTCGGCAAATTTTGGCTCCTGGATCAGCGCCATCAGGAAGTTGGGCAAGCCCATCGTCCGCGCGGGCTGCTCGAAGATGCCGCCGCCAATCACCGCGCTGCCGACCAGGGCGAAGTCGGTGTTTTGATACAGCGCTTCTGCCTGGGCCCTGAGCTGGAGGTTGTACTCCTGCGGGTCGGGGCGCGGCCAGGCGTATTCATCCAGCGCTTGCATGCTAGCGTCTTTGATTGGGAATTCGACCCAGTCAAAATACAGCCCGCCTTGCCGCGGCATATGCAATTTTGAGCCCCAGCGGTCGATAAAGGCATAGTAATCGCCCTCCTCGAAGACCGCCAGGCCTGGGGCGGTAGCGGCGGGGAGCTGCACCAAACGAAAATCGACCTCGAAGCGCTGGAGCAGATCTTCGGCCATGTACGGAAGCTGCTGGACATTATCCAGCATGGTGATCTCCTCCACGGGCAGACCCAGATAGCGCTTGAGGTCGAGATATGCGGTTTTGGTGATTGAAGATACGATTGTGCCGCCCAGGTCGATGGGGATGCGATCTGGCTCTTGGTGGTTCAGGGCTGTTTGTACGCGTTGTCGAGGATTCATCGATCGATCGCGCCACAAACCAGTGTTACTCCATCCGCCTGCGCAGGAAGCTGTGCATGATCACGGAAAGGATGATAATTAAGCCGTAGATCAATTGGGTCCAGAAGCCGGTCAGACCGACGGCAACCGTTGCGGCTTCGATAGCGCCGATGATGAAGGCGCCGATGAAAGTGCCGAAAATGGTGCCTACACCACCGAAGACGGACGTTCCACCCAGGAAGACCGATGCCAGCGTGCGCAACAAATAGCCTTCTCCCAGGCTGGGCCAAAAGAATTTGACATGCAGGCTGGCAATAACGCCTGCCAGAGCCGCCACCACGCCGACTAACATGAAGGCCTGGATCCGCACCCTCCCGTTGTTTACGCCCATCAGCTTGGCGCTCTCGGCGTTATCGCCGATCAGGTAAATGTGCGCCCCGAAGCGGGTGCGGTTGAGCAGTATCCAGGATAGAACTGCGATTACGATCAACCAGACCATCTGCATCGGGAAGACGCCGAACAATTTACCTACCAGGATGTTGTACAGCGGGGTGCCCATGGCGTAAGCTAAAGAGCCATTCTTGTTCTGTGCTAACACCAATACCGCCCCACGCCAGAAAAACTGCGTGCCGATGGTGGCAACCAGCGAGGGGATGCCGAACCGCACCACGATGAAACCGTTCAGCCATCCGGCGAAGAGCCCGACCAGCAACGCCGCTGCAAAACTTAGCAAGATCGATGCGAATTGAAAATAGGTTAACAAAAAGACCACCAACCCGATCGCCATAATCGAAGGGAAGGATAGATCCATTTCACCCGCGATGACCAGGATCGTTAAAGGCATCGCCATGATGGCGAAAAATGGGATGGTCGACATGAAGGCGTAATAGATCTGCGGCTTTGTGAAAGTATCCGGCGCAGCAAGGATGAAAATGATCCACAAGCCGAGGAACACACTGAGAATTCCCAATTGTGTGCCGTTGGCGCGCACAAATTTTCTCAGGCTGAAGGTTTCTTTATAAGGAGGAATACTGGTGGTTTCAATGGTAGTCATCTTTTAATTTCCTCAGTCGGCTCGGCCGCCTTAATCAAAGCTGCCCGTTTCAGCGATACGGATCATTTTTTCCATCAAATTATCCAGGCTGATCTCCTTGGTCATGAATTCCCCGGCCACCCGGCCACGATCGATGACCACCACCCGATCGGCGACGGCGTACACGTGGAAGATATTGTGATCGATAAAGATGGCAGACTTGCCAGCATCGCGAATACCACGTACAAAATTTAACAGTTTTTGAGTTTCCTTCAAGGATAGCCCCATGGTCGGCTCGTCCAGGATGATGATGTCGGCGTCGAAGTACAGCGCCCGCACGATGGCCACACCCTGCCGTTCGCCGCCGGAAAAGGTGCCAACCTTTGAATCTGGGTTAACCGCTGAGGAGGTAAAACCCATCGATTGGGTCATTAAGCTGTGGGTCTCTTGTTTCATTTTTTTGACATCCAAAAAACCATACTGGTTGGTCAGCTCGCGGCCAAGGAATATATTGCGCCACAACGACTGCAGATCGGCCAGGGCGCGCTCCTGGTAGACCGTCTCTACTCCCAGCTGGCGCGCCAGCGGCACGGTCAAGTGTTCAACTTTCTGACCGTCGAAGTAAATCTCTCCGCTGGTTGGCTGGTGATAACCTGTGACGATCTTGATCATTGTCGATTTGCCTGCGCCATTATCCCCCAGCAACCCCACGACTTCGTTCCGCCCGAGGTGGAAATCGATATCTTCCAGGGCCTGAACCTCGCCAAACACTTTGGAAACATTGTGCAATTCCAAGCGATTTTCCATCGTTTCACCTCAAAGAGGACGAGAGCCGAACCTGGATAGGCCAATTGATCAAGCAGGAGGTCGATCCTGCGGGTATATCCTTGTTCAGCCCTCGCCGGAACTGCTCTACCCCAAAGTGAAGGGGTAGAGCAATTGAGTGGTAAATGGTTAACGGATCTGCTGCTCCACCAGACCAGCCAGAAGCTCGACGTTATCCTTGTGGGCAAAGCCGGCGCCGGTGTCGATCTGCAGGCCGGAGAAAGCATAATTATCGGTCAGGCAGATTTGCAGGACACCAAAGTAACCTTGCAGGAACTGCTGCTGATCCGATACCAGGTCGGTCCATCCAGCGCGAATGGCGTCTACCGTCGAGATGGAGAGATCAAAGCCAGCCGCGAAGACATCATCCGGTCCAAGTCCGGCGCTCTCCAGGTAGGTCTGTTGGGTGCCAGTCACGTTGCCGTGATCGGTGACGATCATCTTGATTTCCGGATTGGCGGACATCACGCCTACAAAGATCGGCACGCCGGCGGCCGCGTCTTTATTGGTGGCGTCATCAATTTCCTGGTAGATGACTTCCATGCCAGCTTCTTCCAAAGCGTCGACGATGCCCTTGGTGCGCTCGCCACGCCCGGCCTGGGCGATCAGACCCCAGACGAAGGCCTTATCGCCCGCGGCTAATCCAGATCGGGCGAATGCTTCCACGCCTAATGCATGTCCGGCTTCATATTGAAGCGCACCAGCATATCCGAAGCCGTTACCACCATACTTGCTCTGAAGATCAGCCAGCTGGACATTCATGCTGGTCACAATGATCCCATTGGCTTCAGCTTCATCCACTAATGGCGCGAAGGCCTCAGTCCCTGGGTGACCCATGACGGCGATGCCGTCCGGGTTGGTGGCCATGGCTTCGGAGAACTGGGTGATCATCTTCTCGGGGTTCCAATCTGACCACACATACTCTACATTTGCGCCTGTATCGGCCGCGGCCTGGACAGCGCCGTTATAGACTACCGTTTCGAAGGGGCCGCCAGGAGCACCGCCAGGGAAGAATACGATATTGGTACCGGAACACCATCCGCCTTCCTGCGCAGGAGCCGCACCCTCCGTCACTGCGGGCGCTTCGGTGGCAACCTCTTCTGTCATCACCGCTTCCGTGGCGACCTCTTCTGTCGCCACTTCCTCGGTGGTAACTTCTACAGGAGCGACCTCCTCAGTCGCGGCTTCTTTGGTGGGGGTTGCTGTTGGGCCACAGGCGCTGATCACAAAGCTCAGGATCAGAAGGACGCTAAACAAAACAGAAAGCTTTTTCATCTTTTCATCTCCTTATCATCGGGTGTTTGTAGAGAGGACCGGAAAAGCTGCGAGCTCTGTCAAACCATGTACACCTCCTCGAACAATTTATCTTGCCTGCTGGGGATCGTGAGGTTGTGCCGATTCAGGCATCCGAATTGGCAAAATGCTGGCCGTTCTGTTATCGTTCCCGTTATCGTTCACGTGGTGCTCTTTATCTTAGCAAAAAATGGGGGGGATGTCAAGAGTTTGAAGTTGAACTACTTGACAAACATCTCTATATTTGCTATCATGTTATCGTTCCCGATAACGATAACGGTATCCCCTGGACGGAGGTGGCTCCGGTTATGAACCTTCATAACAAACGTCCGACCATCAAGCAGGTTGCTAAAGCCGCTGGAATCTCGACCCAGACGGTTTCACGGGTGATCAATAATCGGCCTGATGTTGCCGAGGAAACGCGCCAGCGCATCCAGCAGGTCATCGAAGAGCTCGGCTACCAACCGAGCGCCCTGGCTCGCAGCCTGATTCAGCAGCGTAGCTACACTTTGGGGGTTGTCACAGCCGGACTGAAATATATCGGTCCATCTCGCACACTGGATGGCATCACCAGCCAGGCCGAGAAAATGGATTACACCCTGCTCCTCAAAAACCTGGACCGGTTTGATTCCGATAACGTTCAGCCGATCCTGCAGACCCTGCTTTCCCATCACGTGGATGGGATCGTTTGGGCAGTGCCTCAGGTCGGCGACAATCACTGTTGGGTGGATACAGTTCTTTCAGAGATTCCGGTCCCGATCGTCTTTCTGACGATGGAAAAACACCCCAACCTCTCGATCGTCCACTACGACAATTATTTAGGCGGAAAAATAGCTACCGAGCATCTGCTCGGCCAAGGCTACCGGCGCATAGGGCACATCTCCGGCCCAATGGACTGGTGGGAGAGCCGCCAGCGAAAAGCTGGCTGGCAATCTGTCCTGGCGCAACACGGGATCGAGGCGCAAGAAGCCCATTGGGCTGAGGGCAACTGGTCGTCTTCATCGGGTGATGCCGCTTTCCACCAATTGCTGGAACAGTATCCGGAGATGGAGGCAGTTTTTGTAGCCAACGACCAGATGGCGCTGAGCGTATTACAGATTTCTTGTCGAGAAGGTATCGCCGTCCCTTCACAGTTGGGGGTGGTTGGGTTCGATGGCCTTACCGAAACGCCCTACTACTGGCCTCCACTCACGACAGTCATCCAAGATCAGCACCTGCTTGGTTGCACCGCCGTCGAGGAGACCGTCCGTGCTATCGAGAAAACCCGCGATCACGATCTGCCTGTTGGCTCCAGGACGATCGTCTTAACTCCAGAGCTGGTTGTGCGTCAAAGCAGCCTCCGCATATAAGCGCCCGATGAATGAATGGGTTATCGATCGTGTACCTCGAGTCACTCCGACAGCAGCTTCATTTGCTCCACGCTGAATTGCCCAGAAACAACCTGGTGACCTGGACGAGCGGCAACATCAGCGGGCGCGACCCCGAGACGGGATGGGTGGCTATCAAGCCGAGCGGGGTGATGTACCCTGACTTGACCCCAGAGAGCATGGTGGTCCTCGACCTGGATGGGAACATCGTAGAAGGTACGTTGAAACCCTCCTCCGACACTGCCACACACCTGTACATCTACCGGCAGCGCCCGGATGTAAATGGCATCGTCCATACCCACTCCCCGTTTGCCACGGCTTTTGCCGCAGTGGGGAAGCCGATTCCACCTGTGCTGACCGCCATCTGCGATGAATTCGGTGGAGGAATTCCGCTAGGCGGTTTTGCCCCCATCGGTGATGAGGCCATCGGCCAGGAGGTGGTGCGCTCCATCGGCGAGAGCTCCGCGATTTTGATGCAAAACCACGGCGTATTCACCCTTGGGAAGGATCCAAAAGCCGCCGTAAAAGCTGCTGTAATGGTTGAAGACATTGCCCGGACGGTTTTCTATGCCATGCAACTAGGCGATTTGATCCCTATCCCACCAGAAATGGTGAAGCGGCTGCATAAGCGCTATTCCGAGCAATACGGACAATAGGTCATCGTCCACATCTTAGCAAAAATTTTCCCTTCAAACGATAAAACAGGAGCGGCATATGATCGATCTCAAGCAGTTCGAAGTCTGGTTTGTAACTGGCAGCCAGCATCTGTACGGTCCAAAAACGCTCGAGCAGGTTGCCGAGCATTCCAGCCGGATCGCGGCCACCTTGAATGCCTCGCCGCACCTGCCGGTTCAGGTGGTCTTCAAGCCGGTGCTGACCACACCCGACGCCATCCGCCAGTTATGTCTGGAGGCGAATTCTGCCGGTAAATGTGTCGGATTGGTAGCCTGGATGCACACCTTCTCGCCAGCCAAAATGTGGATTGCCGGCTTGAGCCTGCTGAAAAAACCCTTCGTCCATCTTCACACTCAATTTAATCGCGAGATCCCCTGGTCGGAAATCGACATGGATTTCATGAACTTGAACCAATCCGCCCACGGCGATCGCGAGTTCGGCTTTATCGGCAGCCGCATGCGGTTGAACCGCAAGGTCGTGGTTGGTCACTGGCAGGATGCGGATGTTCAGGATAGCCTGGGGGTTTGGGCCCGCGCCGCCTGCGCCTGGCAGGATGCCCGGCATGGCAAGGTCGCCCGTTTCGGCGATAATATGCGTGATGTGGCTGTCACCGAAGGCGATAAAGTCGAAGCGCAGATGCGTCTGGGTTTCAGCGTCTATGGCTACGGGGTGGGTGATCTGGTTCGCTCCGTTGGACAGGCCGGCGAAACCGAGATTAATCAGCTCGTGGAGCAGTATCTCGACGAGTATGACGTCATACCGGCTTTGCGACCGGGCGGCGAGAAGCACGCCTCCTTGCGCGAGGGGGCGCGCATCGAGGCCGGGTTGCGCTCCTTCCTCAAATCAGGTAATTTTACCGCTTTTACCACCACCTTCGAAGATCTGCATGGTCTGGCCCAATTGCCCGGGCTGGCGGTCCAACGTTTGATGGCGGATGGCTACGGTTTCGGCGCCGAGGGCGACTGGAAGACCTCGGCGCTGGTGCGGGCGATGAAAGTGATGGGCGCAGGACTTTGGGGGGGCGCCAGCTTCATGGAGGATTACACTTATCATCTCAGCGCCTCCGGCGATAAAGTGCTCGGCGCCCACATGCTTGAGATTTGCGCTTCCATCGCCTCTGGCAAGCCCACACTGGAAGTTCTACCGCTCTCCATCGGCGGTAAGGCCGACCCCGTCCGCCTGATCTTCGACTCGAACACCGGACCGGCGGTTTGCGCCTCGCTGCTCGACATGGGCCAGCGGTTCCGCCTGCTCGTCAACCGGGTGGATGTGGTTCCCACCGATGCTCCACTGCCGAAGCTGCCCGTGGCGCGCGCATTGTGGCTGCCTCGGCCAAACCTCAAGATTGCCGCGGCTGCCTGGATATACGCTGGCGGCGCCCACCACACCGGCTTCAGCTATTCCGTCACCCCGGAACACTTGCAGGATTTTGCCGAGATGGCCGGAATCGAATTCCTGCTGATCGACGAAAATACCCGGCTGGATGAGTTTAAGAAAGAGCTACGCTGGAACGACTTGTATTACCATCTGGCTAAAGGTCTGTAACCACCGCCTTCGATAGTTAACCCGGCAAATTGCGCCAGTCTCCCAGCTTGCCCAAACCGGGCGATGGAAATGCCGGCGCTTGATATAATCGGACGATATGATCGAAGTAACCGACTCGATCTCCCTGGAAGATGACGAGATCAAGCTGGAGTTCGTCCAATCCTCGGGACCCGGCGGCCAAAACGTCAATAAGCTGGCAACGGCTGTCCAGCTGCGCTTCGATGTGCGCCGCTCGCCATCTTTGCCGGAAGATGTCCGTCTGCGCCTGGAGCGGTTGGCGGGCAAGCGCCTGAGCGAGGAGGGGGATCTGATCATCGAGGCGCGCCGCTACCGCACCCAGGAGCACAACCGCCAGGATGCCATCGATCGGCTGGTGGCCATGATCCGCAAGGCGACTGAAAAACCAAAGCCGCGCAAAAAGACCCGCCCCACTGCAGAATCGATACAGAAACGCCTGGATGAGAAACGTCGCCGCGGCGAGATCAAGAGCCTGCGCCGCAAGGTCGAGGAGTGATCCCCGAAATCACGGGTTGGGAGGGATTTCCGGGGTTCGTGGAATGCGGAGCTTGACGGTTGGTGTAATGGTTGATGTTACACCGATGGTAGGCGTTATCGTCTGGCCAGGAAGTGTATCAAAGGGTGTGATCGCTGGTAAGGTAGGCGGAATCTGCGGCTCGAAGCTGAGCAGCAAAGACAACACCCTGAGATTGGTCTCGAACTCTGTATCAACATCGCTGTTCAGCTCCACATCCACTGCCGCTTTCACGCCGTTGCTGGCTGCCCAGTCCACCAACGTACCGGCATATTCGCAACCATTGCGCACCGGTGGATACGGGTAATTGCTGATATCGTGAATCGCCTCAGCCAGCCGGACCGATTCCGGGCGTGCAGGATCGCCGCTGGGAAAAATCCCCAGGTAAGCGCTGTGATAGCTGATCAACACCTCCACCTGGCTGGCTTGCAGGAATCCTTTCAGCGCTCGAGTCTCTGGCTCGGAACCTGGACCAGCGCCGGCGGTGCCTGGAGCGGAGGAACAGCCGTTGCCTTTCAAATCAGCTTGCCAGCCGACGTCAAAGTTGCGGTTAAGATCGACGCCGTTAGCATTGGGCCGCCCTCCGGGGACGTTCCCCAGCACTTCGCCGTCCGGGTTCAGCGAGCGCAAGATGTACAAGGTATATCCATGCGGGACGGCCTGAGGATTCTGGCGGAGATAAGCGATCAACTGGTCTGCCAGGGCAATGGTGTTACCCTCAGCCCCTCCGTGGATGCCGGCGATAATCATGCGCTTTTTAGAGCCGCTGCCGAAGCGATACAC
>Ga0154774_1051_pt7 | contig 17950 bp, 18 predicted proteins | sample Rifle2008BG16ft_FD_105782 | JGI IMG/M metagenome (GOLD analysis project Ga0154774, IMG submission 105782) | Chloroflexi bacterium RBG_16_57_11
ATATGAAATACCGAGGAGGGCCAGCGCCATCCCACGGTCTCGCAGGTAGGCTGAATCGGCAGCTTTCGGGGTGCTCAACAATGCCTGGTAGATCGTAATGCTCTCCGCGACGAATCCGGCTTCCTGCCAAAAATGGAACAACGCCAAAGCAATCTTGAATCCGAGCCCGATATCGCCCTCACCTAGCGACCACTTCAGCGCTGAACGGATATTGTCGATCTCCGCGGAGATGCGATCGATCCATTCAGAGATTTGGGGGGAGAGGATGCCCTCCTCGGCTCGCTCTGCCAGAAGTTTAAAGTGCGCCAGGTGCCGGTCGCGCAGCCAGCATATTTCACCCGATTCGTCGAGCTTTTCCCGGACGTATTGCCACACCGGTATCAGCATGCGGTACCTGGCTCGATCACTGGAACGATCATCCGCACGCTCGATAAGCGACTGGTCGATCAAGCGTTCGTGCAGATCAAGCACCGCGCCGGCGGCAATGTATGAATCGCATACCACGTGCTCGGCATCATCCAGAGTCCAGCCACCAGCAAAAATAGCCAGGCGACGAAATAACGCCTGTTCCGGCTCTGCGAGCAAAGCATAACTCCAGTCAAAGGCAACACGCAGGTTATGATGGCGTTCAGCGATTACCGGACTGGTACTGCGAAGCAAACGAATTAGATCATCTAGATGCTCGGCAATCTGCTGAGGGGTGAGCGTCTTCACACGCACAGCTGCCAGCTCAATGGCTAATGGAATGCCATCCAATGACCGGCATATTTGCAGAACAGCGCGCATATTGTGGCCTGTCAATGCGAATTGAGGCTGCAATGCTTTCGTCCGGTCGACGAACAAGCGTACTGATGTGCATCCTTCTAGATCCGTTAAAAATAACGGATCATCGGGGTCTAAGGTCTCTAACGGGGGGATCGCCAGGATGGCCTCGCCCGGTATATTCAGCGGCGCCCGGCTGGTAGCCAGTATCTTGATCTCAGGGCAGGATTGCATGAGTGCGCCAACTAGCAGCGCGCATTCCGGAGCGAGGTGCTCACAGTTATCGACCAGCAGCAGTATCTTCGCATCCTGCAGCGCGTGGATGAGCGTTTTCCTCCAGGATGAACCGGGCGATTCACTCAGATTGAGCGTGAAGGTGATTACCTGCTCGATAAGCTTCGGGTCAGCAAGCGAGGCAAGTGAAATGAACCAGACGCCGTCCGGGAAAGGATGCCCAGGCGGGGTCTGACTATCGAGCAAATGACGCGCGGCTTCGATAGCCAGCCTGGTCTTACCAGCACCGCCAACGCCCGTGATGGTGACTAGCCGGGCGGATCTATTTTGTCCATTTGAATGAACCAGACTCGATTCAGATGTCGGGGAAGAACCACCCGCCAACATACGTTGGATCGTTGCGATCTCACGCTCACGTCCAATGAAGCGGGTCAAAGGGTGGGGGAGGTTGCCAGGCAGCAAGGGAACCTCATTAAGAGTTATTAGGTCCATTATATCATTATTTTTTTATTACTGAATGCTGCGTTGACCTTGGAAGGGACCGCCTGGAGTGCGGACTGCCCGTCCAGGATGGAGCATTTCTCAAAGCAAACAAAAAAGTGCAATTCGCCGCTCCCCATTTTGAAGTGCGGAAATGGGGAGCGGCGGCGAGTGTCGATGTTGTACTTAACAGAGAGGTGTGCAACACAAGCTTGTTGTATAATCGATCAATGGCCACTTTGGTTTTAGCCACCAAACTCTATATTCCCCTACCGCGACCCAAGGTCGTACTACGACCGCGCCTGACCGCCCGGCTCAACCAGGGTCTGGATCATAAATTGATCCTCATATCGGCCCCCGCCGGATTCGGTAAAACCACGCTGGTCAGCGAATGGGTATCAACCCTCACCCCTGGCCCCTCTCCTAGTGGGAGAGGGGAAGGAGTGAGGGTTGCCTGGTTATCGCTGGACGAAGGGGATAAGGACCCCACACGCTTTTTGGCTTACCTTGTCGCTGCTTTGCAAACGATTGAACCGAATATTGGAGCAGGGCTTTTGGCTGTGCTCCAATCGCCTCAGCCGCCGCCAATCGAATCGATCCTGACCACTTTGCTTAATGAAGTCGCCCTCATCCCGGATAAATTTGTACTCGCTATTGACGACTACCATGTGATTGACGCCAAACCAGTCGACACGGCGACGTCCGTCGACGACGCCCTCGCCTTTCTGCTTGAGCACATGCCGCCGCGGATGCACCTGGTCATCGCCACCCGTGAGGATCCCAACCTACCCCTGGCCCGCTACCGAGCGCGTGGCCAGATGACCGAGCTGCGCGCCGCCGACCTGCGGTTTACCCCCGCCGAGGCGGCGAATTTCTTCAACCAGGTAATGGGTTTATACCTCTCAGAGGAGGACATTGCTGCTCTCGAAACCCGCACCGAGGGCTGGATTGCCGGTTTGCAGCTGGCCGCCCTTGCCCTACAAGGGTTATCATCGATCCAGGGCCAGCCAGACACAGCCGGGTTCATCCAATCTTTCACCGGCAGCCATCGTTTCGTGCTGGATTATCTGGTAGAAGAAGTCCTGCAACAACAGTCCGAAAGCGTCCAGGCATTTTTACTTCGCACCTCTATCCTCGACCGCATATGCGGTCCACTTTGCGAGGTGGTTTTAGGCGAGCCATCGGTATCCGGGGGTGAAATGCTGGAATATCTGGAGCACCTTAACCTGTTTATCGTCCCCCTGGACAACGAGCGGCGTTGGTACCGCTACCACCATCTCTTTGCCGAGCTGCTGCGTCATAGGCTGCAGCAAAACCCGCCCCCGCTTTCATCACACCGATTGGGTGGGAGCGTAGCCGAGTTACACATTCGCGCCAGCGAATGGTATGAAAATAATGGCCTGGAGATCGAAGCGTTTCAGCATGCGGTTGCCGCCAATGACGTCGAGCGCGCCGCGCGCCTGATCGAAGGAAAAGGGATGCCCCTGCAATTTCGCGGCGCGTTATCCCCCGTTCTGAACTGGCTGAGGTCGCTGCCGGCGACAGAGCTGGATGCCAGACCCTCGTTGTGGGTGATGTACGCCTCGGCATTATCGATGGTCGGCCAGCTAGCCGAAGTCGAGCCGAAGCTGCAGGCCGCAGAGGCTGCCCTGCAAGGCGCCGAGCCAGACGACAGGACCCGTAATCTGATCGGCCACATTGCCGCCATCCGGGCACTATTGGCTGCCGCCCAGTACCAGCCAGAAGAGATCATCGCCCAATCACGCCGGGCTTTGGAATACCTGCACCCTGACAACCTGCCTGTTCGCACGGCAACCATCTGGAAGATAGGGATTGCCTACCAGCTTCAGGGAGACCGCCTCGCGGCCGGCCAGGCCTACAGCGAGGCCATAGCGATCAGCCAGGCTTCCGGGAACCTCATCATCAACATCGCCGCGACCTCCGGCCTGGGGACGGTGCAAGAAAGCGAAAACCAGCTCCATCTGGCGGACAAGACCTACCAGCGTGTGCTGCAACTGGCAGGCGAGTCGTTGCAGCCGGCAACCTGCGATGCATATCTGGGCCTGGCGCGCATTGCCTACGAGTGGAACGACCTGGAAGCCGCCCAGCGGCACGGGCAAAAGAGCCTCCTCCTGGCGCGGCAGTTTCAAACTATTGACAGAGCCGTCGCCGGTGAGCTGTTTCTCGCCCGGCTGAAACTGGCCCAGGGCGACCCAGCCGGGGCAACGACTCTGTTAGCCCAAGCCGGACAGTCGGCGCGCCAGCATAACTTCACCCACCGGTTGCCGGAGATTGCAGCCGCGCAAGTGCTTGTGCTGCTTCAGCAGGGGGATCTGGCGGCAGCTGCCCCTTTGGCTCAGACACACAATCTCCCAATCAGCCTGGCCCGGGTACACCTGGCCCAGGGAAACCCCTCCGGAGCGCTGAGGCTGCTGGAGCCATTGCGCCGGCAGGCGGAAGCGAAGGGGTGGCAGGATGAACGGCTCAAGCTGAGCGTTCTACAGGCGATTGCTCACCAGGCTCACGACCAAACGGACAGCGCTGTGGAGCTGCTCGGTGAGGCGTTGAGGCTGGCTGAGCGGGGCGGCTTCATCCGTATCTTCCTCGACGAAGGCATAGCAATGGCTCACCTCTTGTCCAATGCGGCTTTCCGCAGGACAATGCCGGTATACGTCAATATGCTTCTGGCTGCCTTTATCGCTGAGGAGCAGAACAGTAAAGCCGAATTCGGTCTACCCTTTGCCCAAATCCTGATCGAGCCGTTAAGCCAGCGCGAGCTGGAAGTGTTACAGCTCATCGCCCTGGGCCTCTCGAATCGTGAGATCAGCCAGCGCCTCTTCCTGGCCCCGGACACAGTCAAAGGGCACAATCGTAGAATTTTTGACAAATTGCAGGTTCAGAGGCGCACCGAAGCAGTAGCCCGCGCCCATGAGCTGGGGCTGTTGTAGTAAGGACGCCTGTTCGCCCCCAGACAACAGGCTTGCAAATACCCCAAGGCCTGTGCCAAACACTGCTGCGACCACATTTCCCCACCCGATAAAGAAAAAACAACACCCTAACCAACACGAAAGTGTCTATCCGTAAACACCGGGTTGCGAATATACTCCTGGTACATTGATGAAGCGGCACGAACTGTCATAACCAGCCATCCCAGGTACAGGTTCAGGTTAATGTCAAACGAACTCGAACTAACAAACGATGCATCTGAAGCGATGATTTATCAGATCAGGATCAAAGGCCATTTGGGTCCTCAATGGACCGAATGGTTTGAAGACTTGACCATCACAGTCGAAGAAAACGGCGATATGCTTCTAACCGGCCCGGTGGTCGATCAGGCCGCGTTGCATGGACTGCTGAAAAAAGTGCGTGATTTAGGCATGCCATTGCTCTCGGTCAATTGCGTTGAGCCCGGTCTCGCCGATGTGTCAGAGGTCAATCCGCCAAACCAGTCAGTATCGTAGAATGAGAAGAGAGAAGGAGCGTGCAGAAAATGAAAGCGATTGTTCACACAAAATACGGAACACCAGATGTTCTACAGCTAATCGAGGTTGATAAGCCTGCCCCCAAGGAGGATGAAGTCCTTGTAAAGATACAGGCCGCCTCCGTAAACGCCCTGGATTGGCACCTGCTGACGGCGGACATTTTCCTGGTTCGCCTGATGGGTGAGGGGCTGCTCAGACCCAAAAACCCGAAGCTCGGCGCAGATATGTCCGGTCGAGTAGAGGCGGTTGGCAGCAACATCAAGGAGTTCCAGCCAGGTGAGGAGGTATTTGGGGATGTCGCCCCATGGGGTCTTGGCAGTTTTGCCGAGTACGTCGTAGTTCCTGAGCGCGCGCTTGTGACGAAACCGGCCAACCTGACCTTCGAGCAGGCCGCCGCCGTGCCCGTGGCAGGCTTCACGGCCCTGCAAGGGTTGCGAGATCAGGGGAAGATTCAGCCTGGGCAAAAAGTTTTAATTCAGGGAGCAGCGGGCGGGGTGGGCACGTTTGCGGTGCAGATCGCCAAGGCGTTCGGGGCGGAAGTCACGGCCGTGTGCAGCACCCGGAACCTGGACCAGGCGCGAACGCTTGGCGCCGACCATGTGATCGACTACACCCAGGATGATTTCACCGAAAACCGACAGCAGTATGACTTAATCCTGGCTGCCAACGGATATCATCCGCTTTCCGACTACAAGCGCGCCCTGGTTCCCCAGGGGATTTATGTCATGGCTGGTGGAACCCCGGCGCAAATATTCCAGGCGATGCTGCTGGGACCCTTGATGTCAAAAAAAGATGGCAAGAAATTGGGCGGCGTATCGGCGAAAACCAAACGAGAAGACCTGCTGGTTCTCAAGGAAATGCTGGAGGCAGGAAAGATTGTGCCGGCGATCGATCGACATTACCCTTTAAGTGAGACTGCTGAAGCGCTGCGCTATCTTGGAACTGGACACGCCCGAGCCAAAGTCGTTATTACGATGGGGGAAAACGACAAATGATCATCCTGACGGATATGAAGATAACCCTTTCAGCAATTTGGGTGTGCCTGATGTTAACTTATCTGTTGGGGGATGTGCTGCGGATATTTAGCGGTGACTTTAAAGCCGGAGAAATTGGGAGCATGAAATTAACCCAGGGAATGTGGCTGGGTATCGCCATATTGATGTTGATCCCGATTGTCATGGTTTTCTTATCCCAGACGTTGGATCAGCCTGTGAATCGCTGGACCAATATCATCGTAGCCGGCTTCTTCTTTGCCTTTAATCTCATTGGATTGCCTACCTACCCCTCTGCTTATGACAAATTTTTGATCGTTGTAGGGCTTGGGTTCAACGCGTTGACGGTCTGGTATGCCTGGAAGTGGGTCTAAAGATGAAAGCAGAAAAGTTTTGGGATTTTCTATCGGCGAATTATGATGCAGGAGAAGGGGATCCGTCTACGCGCGAGGATCTGGAAATCATCCATAAATATCTGCAGCCGGATGATTCCGTGCTGGAATATGCTTGCGGGACGGGCACGCTGGCGATTCATCTAGCCGGGCGTGTGAAAGAGATCTACGGCATCGATATCTCAGGTAAGATGATCGCGGCGGCGGAGCGCAAAACGGCAGAGCGGAAGGTAAAGAACATCCATTTTGCACACACGACGATCTTCGAGGCTGAATATCCAAAAGAATCCTTTGATGTGGTGATGGCGTTCAACATCCTGCATTTATTAGAAGATGCCCGGCAGGCCGTGCAAAGAATCAACCAGTTATTGAAGCCGGGAGGATTGTTCATTTCTTCAACGCCCTGTCTGGGAGAGAAAAAATCATTTGTAAACCACCTTCTTTCACCCCTGTTCATGGTTCCGAGCAGAATGGGGATTATTCCCACCGTCAAATTATTCAGAATTTCTGAATTAGAAAGTTTGATCACCCAAGGTAATTTTCAAATGGTTGAGACCAAAAAATTTATCGGCGGAATGACGGACTACTTTATTGTCACCAGAAAGACGGGTTGACGACAACCCGTTTCCGAGTGAAATAGAGAACATCCAGCGTGGCGCGCGGCGGCGCCTGGAGGTCCAGGGCCCCAGTGGATAGGACGATGGCCATTATGGAAAGAATGGGGGCAAGGCGAGACGCACGATCACTTAATTGATCGTGGCCAGGATTTCACCATGACCGATCCGGATGTTTGGGATGAACGGCAATGATATGTAAAATACGCTTGACATTATGTATTGTATATGATACTATATGTCCATTGTATATTACTATTAGTAAAAATCAGCAGACAAAGCGAGGAAATGATGTCCTTTCAACAAAAAAATATTGCCGTATCTTTAGCGAACTTCAGCCTGATTTTGGGCATTTTCTTAATCAGGGTTTTTCAAATGATCCAGGAGGGAAGTTTCAATTCGACCAACGTATTTCGGCTTTGGGGAATCGTCATCGCACTCGCAGTCCTCGTAACGATTTTCGCCACAATCCTCACGCACATTGTCTCGGCGATCATCCAGGCGATAAAAACGGGTGAAGAAAACCCAAAGATTGAAGACATTGAAGACGAGCGAGACAAGCTGATTGATCTAAGAGGGACGAGGGTTACTTACTTTGTGTCCTCGATCGGGGTATTTCTTTCCATGCTGACGTTTGCCCTTGGCAAGCCGCCGCTGGTGATGTTCACCCTGCTGATCTTCTTTGGCATTGTGGCGCAGATTACTGGCGATATTTCACGGCTGTATCTGTATCGAAGGGGAACCTAAGATGGTTAAAAATCGGATCAGAAATAATATTCGGAAATTGCGTTTTTTTCAGGATGAGATGACCCAGCAACAATTGGCTGAAAAGGTAGGCGTGACGCGACAAACTATTATCGCCATCGAACAAGAAAAATACGCCCCTTCTCTGGAGTTGGCTTTTCGCATCGCGCGGGTTTTTGACGTGCCTCTAGAAGAAGTGTTCTCTTACGAGACCGAAAATCAAGCAAAGTAAAGGATAAAAACGAGGAACAAAATGAATACAACCAGAAGGACTGCAACAATCGTCGGAGTGTTATACATCATCGGCACGCTAGCCGGTGTGCTAAGCCTCGTGTTTACTGCACCGGTTCGAAATGCTCCGGATGCTCTTATTTATATTCATGCCAATGAATACCAGGTGATCATTGGCGCGCTGTTTGTGTTGTTGATGGGTTTTGCACTGGCTATGGTTCCGGTCATGATGTTTCCCATCTCAAGAAAGCACAACGAAACTCTAGCTCTTGGATATGTCCTCTTCAGGGGAGCACTTGAGACCGTTATCAATATGGCCATAGCAATCAGCTGGCTGTTACTGCTGATGTTGAGTCAGGCATATGTTCAAGCTGGGGCAGCGGATGTTTCCAATTTCCAAGCTCTTGGCACGGATTTATTAGAGGCAGAGTTGCTTGGCTCTGTCAACACGATTGTTTTCATCCTGGGTGCTCTGATGTTTTATTTTCTGCTGTATCAATCAAAACTCCTTCCTCGCTGGATATCCGGTTGGGGTCTCATTGCAGCCGTACCGTATCTGGCTGCAGGCATCCTGGTAATGTTCGGCCTGGTGGACTCGATGTCGACACTCGATACAGTCGCGCGGCTTCCATTAGCCATACAGGAAATGGTTCTTGCGTTATGGCTGATCGTGAAGGGGTTCAATCCGTCTGCTCTCGCCATCGGGACTGTCAAAGCCGGTAAAGTTGAAGTTTCATTGAGTACACCCTCATAAAAATGGAGATAAAAATGAAAGCCATTATCTACACACAATACGGCCCGCCCGAAGTGCTTAAACTTGCCGAAGTGGAAAAACCTACGCCGAAGGATCATGAAGTGCTCGTAAAGGTATCTGTGACCACCGTCACCGTGGCAGATTCAAGGGTGCGAGGTTTCAGAGTGCCTCCCTCATATTGGCTCCCCGCACGAATAGCACTCGGCATTCGAAAACCGAAAAATGCGATCCTGGGGGCAGAGTTGGCCGGCGAGATCGAGACCGTAGGCAAAGATGCCAAGCGGTTCAAGAAGGGTGACCAGGTGTTTGCATCGACTTTCGAACACGGTTCTGGTGCTTATGCCGAGTACATTTGCTTATCCGAAGATGGATTATTGGCCATCCGGTCAGCCAAATTGACCCCTGAAGAAGCCGCCACCCTTCCAATCGGAGGCCGCACGGCATTGTATTTTCTTAGAGCAGCGAAAATCCAGCCTGGACAAAAAGTACTGATCTATGGCGCTTCAGGAAGTATCGGCACATTTGCTGTGCAGCTGGCGAAGTACTTCGGTGCAGAAGTTACCGGGGTGTGCAGTACTACGAATCTGGCGTTGGTAAAATCCCTGGGCGCTGACAAGGTGATCGATTACACCCAGGAGGATTTTTCGGAGAACGGTGAGACCTATGATGTTGTTTTTGACACCGTTGGTAAGGCATCCTATTCCGGTTGTCTCAAAGCCCTGAAGGAGGATGGAACCTATCTCCAGGCGGTTGGCGCGCCGGGGATCGCCTTGCGCATGAAATGGTCTTCACTGATAAGCAGCAAGACCTTGGTAGGCGGGGGGCCCCCTCCAAAATCCGAAGATCTTGTCTTCCTCAAAGAACTCGTCGAGGCGGGGAGGTTAAAACCGGTCATTGATCGGTGCTATCCGCTGGAACAAATCGTCGAGGCCCATCGATATGTGGACAAAGGACACAAAAAAGGAAATGTAGTCATCACTGTAGGCCAGGATTGAAACACGCAATCAGGAGAAAAATGACCACCCAAGAAAAAAACACCATATCCTCGATCGGAACAATCCGTAGATTTCTAAAAGTGGGGACCTGATCCGAAACAATTATGAGCGTCGTTGACGACTCATTCGGTCACCCGTTGAAACCCGAGGAGGGCGCCGTTATGCCCCTGGCGGGTGGACTCATGGGTTATGGCTACCAATGCGGCATGCTGTGGGGTGCAACGCTCGCTGCAGGGGCGCAGGCCTACCGGCTTTTTGGCACAGGCCCACAAGCTGAAACGGAGGCAGTACTTGCAGCACAAAGACTTGTGGAAGCCTTCCGTGCTCGCAACAAGCACATCGATTGCTCTGATATCACCGAGATGAATTGGAAGAAACTCTCAGGCCGCCAAGGAACCAAGCAGGTGTTCAAGTTTTTCTTGAAAGGCGGGCCGATCGTCTGCTTTAGCATGTCGGCTAACTATGCCCGGGTGGCTTTCAGTGAAATTAATACTCCGCTTGCTGAAAAACAGACCGGAGCGCCTCCCCCTCCGGTAAGTTGTGCAGCGCTAATGGCGAAGGAGATGGGCGCATCGGACCTGCATGCGGTCATGGCGGCGGGATTTGCAGGCGGGATCGGCCTGAGCGGGGGCGGCTGCGGGGCGTTGGGTGCGGCGATCTGGATCACCGGAATGAATGAGAGCCAGGAAGTGGAGGTGAAACCTGACCTCAGTAACCCCTACAATAACCCCAAGGCCTTAGCTGTTGTCGAAAGATACTTGGAAAGCGCTGACTATGAATTCGAGTGCGCAAAAATCGTTGGAAGAAAGTTTGAGAGTATCGCCGATCACGCAACTTATTTGCGTGCTGGAGGCTGCGCGAAAATTATCGATGCATTAGCTGCCGCATAGGCAGGATCGATAGACGGTGTAATCTTGGAGGTAGATCATGAAAGCGATTGTATACACAGAATTTGGGCAGCCGGATGTCCTTCAGCTCAAAGAGGTGCCTAAACCTGCGCCGAAAGAGGACGAAGTCTTGATCCGGGTGCATGCGACGCCGGTGAGCTACGGGGATCTGACCGCCCGTAATTTCAAGAACATCACAGCGCGCGAGTTCAACATGCCGCTTCCGCTGCTGCTCCCGACGCGCATGTACTTTGGCTTCTCCAAGCCCAAGATCAATATCCTGGGGAGCGAGTTCGCCGGGGAAGTCGAAGCGGTTGGCAAGGACGTAACCCGGTTCAAAGCCGGCGATGCGGTGATGGGATACCTCGGCCAGCGCATGGGGGCGTATGCCGAGTATCTATGCATGCCTGAAGATGGGTCGCTGGCTATCAAACCGGCCAATATGAGCTATGCTGAAGCCGCGGCCGTCCCCTACGGAGCTATCATAGCGAGAAGCCTGCTCAGGAAGGGGAACATTCAACCCGGCCACAAAGTGCTGATCAATGGCGCTTCTGGAGGGATCGGCTCTGCCGCGGTCCAGCTGGCCAAATCCTATGGGGCGGAAGTGACCGGGGTATGCAGTACCGCGAGATTGGAATACGTGAAATCGCTGGGGGCAGATCGGGTGATTGATTACACGAAAGAGGATTTTACGAAAAACAGTGAGACCAGCGGTCCGACCTATGATCTGATTTTTGACGTCTTGGGCAAGAGCTCATTCGTAAAGTGTAAAAACTCGCTCAAGCCAAACGGGATCTATTTTTTGGCCAGCTTCAAGACGAAAGCCCTGTTTCAAATGCTGTGGACGAAAATGATTGGTAGCAAGAAGGTCGTCTGCACGCTGTCAAGCGAAAGGCCCGAGGACCTGGTTTTTGTGAAAGAGCTGGTCGAGGCAGGCAAGTTCAAATCGATCATCGACCGCACTTACCAGATGGAACAGGCAGCCGAGGCACATCGTTATGCGGAATCGGGGCTCAAAAGAGGACCGGTCATCATCACGGTGGAACATAGTGACAAAACCTGACAACCCGCTGTACCCGCCCGTCAGAATCAATTCGGTTATAATACCGAAATGATCCAATATGTAGCTTTGCTGCGCGGCATCAATGTTGGTGGAAAAAATCTGATCAAAATGACCGCCTTGCAGGCATGTTTTGAAGTGCTGGGCTTTCAGAACGTGCGCACCTACATCCAAAGCGGCAATGTCCTTTTTGTTACTCAAAATCCAAACCAAGCCACACTTACAAGCCAGATCGAGGAGGCCCTCTCCATAACCTTTAGCTATAGCTCGCGGGTGGTGGTCAGATCGCATCACGAAATGAAGGCAATCGTTACTCACGCCCCACCAGGCTTCGGCAGCGATTTAGCCAGCTACCGTTATGATGTCATTTTTCTAAAAGAGCCGCTGACCGCTGCCGAAGCCATGCAAAGCGTGACCACAAAGGAGGGGGTCGACCAGGCTTTTTCCGGGGATGGCGTGCTTTATTTTTCGCGACTGATTAGCAAAGCATCCCAAAGCCATCTGACCCGGATCATCACTCTGCCGGTTTATCAGAGTATGACTATCCGCAACTGGAACACGACCACCAGGCTGCTGAGCTTGATGGAGACGGTCGAAAACTGACAGTTCACGGATAGGCAATTGATCTGGTTTTGCAGACTCGGACGATGACATTCCGGGCCGGGTCGTCTAACAGGCGATAGTTCTGGCGCGCCCAGGGGACCAGCTCCCGGGTCAGGAAATCTGCAAATGGCGGATATCAGGCCAGGTCGCGCTGGCGGGTCTCGTCAAAGACTCCGCCGACCAGGATCGCTACCAATGGGGGCAGTGGATCTGGCGCATAAGCGCAATGCCCCTCCATGTTTTCCTGGGATGGGCGTGCCATCGCACAGAACAAGCCACCCGGAATCGGGCCACTTTGCTAAATAGAGCTCGGATCAGCAGCCAGCGCATCAACAGCCCTATAACCCGCGTTTGCAAAGGTGCAACTTACCAAGAAAAATCATGAGCTACTGCCGGCCTGGGACACCGTCAGCATTCCAAACATCAGCAGCGCCAGGAGGACATGTAATCGCCAGGGCTATTAGTTTATCATCGTAAGCAAGTGAGCGTGCTTCTACGCCGGTTTTGTGTTCGCTTCTACAGTTTTCGCGAGCCCTTCCAGTTGCTCCGAGGTCATCGATTGCAGGAGGTCTTTGTGAACCACTTCCGCATGCGCAAAAGCTGCCTGTTTCACTTCCTCGACCTAATTACCGGTAGCCACAAAGCCGCAATCCACGCCTGCATCTTTACAAGCAAACTCAAACATGTTATTTCTCGTAGATTCAACAAACAAAAATGAATTATTCGGTTTTATTCAGCCACACCTCGGCGGCGAGACCTGGAATGCAGCCATGCGCAGCGTCCCTGTCGAAGGCCGGGTCCAAATGCACCGCATCGATGCATCGTATCCGTTTCCGGATTGTTGGTAAACCGATACCCACTGCGTGCCATCCCAATCCCAGGTGGCGCGGAGGTGCCCGACACTGCCGTCGGGGAAGAAGAAGAGCCCATCTAACCATCGACCGGCATGCCTTCGTCAATCCAGTGAGCAGTTATACGGCCCTTCCGCCGGTGGGTATGGCTCGCTGCCCTCCAGCGCCCAGGCGAAGACGAATGCCAGGGCATCCAGATCGCAATCCGACAGCACTGGCTCGGTACCTGCATTAAACCAGCCATAGCCCATCAAGTCATTGCTCTCGTTCAGGTTGGTCGCATGACCGATGCCCAAGGCGTGTCCCACCTCGGGGAGGGTCACACGCCGGATAAACTCGGGACCAAAATGGGAGAAATCGCCATACAAGCCGAACGGGAAATCAGATCGAACAATGACATTCGGGCATCCGTGGTCGCCGCAATTTGCCTTACCACTGAATACACCGCCGCCCGCGGTCGGCACGAAGTGGACCACAATATCCGCTGCCTGCTGTTCGCTCGGCTGCGTGCCGGTGACGTCGGTCAACGTGATCAACCCACCGAAGCAGTCATCAAGGATCGCTCCCCAGGTCGCGATTGCACCATGGATTGCTGCCAGTTGTTCCTCGCTGGCGCTCGGATGCGCCTGGACAGCAATGGTCAAATTAACATGATCCCACCAATAATTGTCGCTGCTGTTGAAGTAATTGTTCATAATAATCAGCGAAGCTGCATTCGACTCCGGTAGATTACAGCTTACGCCAATCAAAGGGCTGCTTATCTCTTGATGCGTTTCCGCTCGAACAGGCAGCGGAATCAACGCTGCCATGAGTGCAATGATGAGTAGCATTCTTGCTGTGGGCATGCTAAATCCTCCTTCTTTACGACGTTTGATGCACCGTCACCTCACCGGCCGTGATCTCGGGTAAACCGTCAAAGAAGGAGGCGATATTCTCCTTGACCCAGTCCGCGGCCATGCGGTTGGATTCTTCCGCTCCAGCTTGGTCCTGAAAGACGCTGACCGAGGCGACAACATCGTTTCCGGCGTCTACAACGTAATAAGCCACGAATCCCGGCGCGCGACTGACCAGCGGCACAAAGCCCTGTTTCACTCGCTGCGCCAGTTCTGTGGCCTTTCCTGGGCTTGTCTTATACCTTCGGATACTTGCGAACATTGTTCCTCCCTTTTAAAAGTAGATAAATCTTGTGCCAACGGATTTGGACACTGAGCACCTATTCCGGCAACGCTGCCGACTTATGGAAATGGACGATCACCCACCGGTCATCCTGTTTCTGCAGGATCCAGGTGCAGCGCAATGGCAGCGCCAGGGGCTGATCACCCATGTGGCCGTTGAAGACCCACTGGTTGGTCGCCCAGACCATATCCCCGTGAGGCGAGATGTGGATGCTCTCCTGGCTGACGTCGATATGGATATCCTCCAGGGCCGCGTTTTGGGCCTGCATAGCCTGCTCTAGCGCCTCGTAGCCTTCCAGCCAGTCGGTTGCGCCGGACCCGATCCACACCGAGCCCGCATCCTGGGTCACGACGTGGGGCAATTGGGTGATGTCCCTGCCCTCGACTGCAGTGATCCAGGCATCGATGCCCGCCTTAATGGCGGTACGCTCATCGGTGAATACTGTGTCCATGATTTCTCCTCCTTGTAGATAGACCTTCCCCGGTTTGGATTAATTGCCCCAAGTTTAACCAAAACATCTATAGCTTGGTATCGCTTTCTGATACAAATGGGATACAATATAGTAACTTTCGTGAAGATTTGGGTGAGGAAAAGATACTTGACGCTGGGGTGAAGCGGCAATGGACAAGAGCGATTCATTGGGCTACTGGGTGCGGCGGCGGCGTAAATCGCTCGACCTGACCCAGGAAGAGCTTGCCGGACGGGTGGGTTGCGCGGTGGTCACGCTGCGCAAGATCGAGGCAGATCAGCGCCATCCTTCGCGCCAGATGGCCGAGCGGTTGGCCCTGTGCCTGGCATTGCCCCCAGATGAAAAAACGCTGTTTCTCGCCGTGGCTGCCGGAGAGCGACCGATGGACCGGTTGTATAACCCCCCGGAGTCACCTGGCAGCATAACTGCCGTCAGATCATCGGCCGGCAGCTATGCTGTCCATAAGCTCCCTGCACCAATGACCTCCCTGATCGGTCGAACTGCAGAGCTGGCGGCAATCGTAAACTGCCTGCGCCGCAGAGATGTGCGCCTGCACACCTTGACGGGTCCGGTGGGCGTGGGTAAGACCCGCCTGGCAATCGAAGCGGGGCTACGTCTCCAGCAGGAATTACCGGATGGTGTGTACCTGGTGGCGTTAGCCTCAATTCAAGACCCCATGCTCGTCCCATCGGTCACCGCGACCGTATTGGGGGTGCGAGAAGTGCGAGGCCGGAGCATCGTGCAATCGGTGGTAGATTATCTGGCGGATAAGGAAATACTGCTGATCTTTGATAATTTCGAGCATCTACGGCCCGCAGCCAACTTTTTATCCGGGTTGTTAGAGTGTGCCCCCGGGCTCCGCATGCTGGTCACCAGCCGAGCTATCCTGCATCTCTACGGGGAGCATGAATATGTCCTCGCGCCCATGCCAGTGCCCGAAGCGAATAGCCCGTCTGGGGCAGCCGAAGCCGCCTCCGTGCGGTTGTTTTGTGAGCGGGCACAGGCAGCTCGGGCAGATTTCTGTTTGACGCCGGATCTGATTCCCATCGTGGTGCAGATTTGCCGGCGGCTTGACGGTCTGCCGTTAGCCATTGAGCTGGCTGCGGCACGTATCAAGCTCTTTTCGCCTCAGGAATTGCTGGAGCGTCTTGAGCGGCGTTTGCCTTTGTTAACCCAGGGTACTACCGATTTGCCACCCCATACCCAGGTTTTGATAAATGCCATTGCCTGGAGCTATGGATTGCTGTCGCCATCCGAGCGCATGCTCCTGAACCGCCTGGCTGTATTCATGAGTGGCTTCAACCATTCAGCAGCCGAGGCGGTCTGCTCGTTTCCGTTTAGCGTACAAGTCTTTTTTACCGGCCGCGAGACCACCCTAGCGTTACCCGAAATAACCCACGGCCTGACTGTGCTCTTGGATCACAGCCTGTTGCTACGCCAGGAGGTCAACGCCGTATCCGGATCCCGTTTCGTGATGCTCGAAATCATTCGGGATTATGCATTGGAGCAGCTAAAGGCTGTTGGCGAGCTGGAATTATTGCAACGCCGACATGCTGAGTATTTCACAGACTGGGCTGAGCAGGCAGTGACGCACCTGTACGGGCCAGAACAGGCAGTCTGGCTGAAATACATGGAGCTGGAGGCCGATAACCTGCGGGCGGCCTTGAGCTGGTCCCTGGCGGTGAATCAGGCCGAGATGGCCGTCCGTATAGCCTGTGCGCTGGGGGTGTTCTGTCGGAGGCGTGGCTATTACAGCGAAGGGCGTGCCTGGCTGGAGCAGGTGCTGCCGCACATGGAACCCGCCTGCCTGCCCGAGGCGCTGCGGGCCAGGACACTCCAAACAGCGGGATCGTTAGCTTACCGGCAAGGGGATTCGTCTTCAGCGCGGCAATGGCTGGAAGAAAGCCTGGCGCTTTTCCGAACCTGCGCAGACCGGCCCGGCATCAGCAGGGTGCTGTTTGATCTGGGCTGGATCGCCATCGATCAGGCGGAATGGTCCGAAGCAGCTCAATTTAATCAGGAAAGCCTTGCCCTGGCTCGAGAAGGGAATGATCCTCTGGGTATGTACCGGGCGCTGACCAACCTGGGATGGACCCGGTTATGCACCGGCGAGCAGAGTCAGGCCGCCGAGCTGTTTGGCGAGGCCAATGAGATCGCCGGACGCCTCGGGCATACGAAAGGGATCGCAGTGTCCCTCACCAACCTGGCCTGGATTGCCCTGTACCAGGAAGATTTAGAGCGCGCCTCGGACCAGGCGACCGCGGGCCTGCGTCTGTGCCATCTGCTGGGAGAAAAAGAGGTACTGGTAGAGTGCCTGGAAATCCTGGTGATTGCCGCAACAATGGGCGGCCAGCTCGAGCACGCCGCCCGATTGAGCGGCGCAGTCCAGGCACTTTGGGATGCGCTGAAAATACAGCCTTCGACCACTCAACACTCAATCCTCTCCTACAAAGGAGCCCTGGAAACCTTGCGCAAGGAATTGCCTCGGGCGGTTTTCGCATCGGCCTGGCAGGATGGGAAGGAGAAGAGCCTGGATGCGACCGTAATCATGGCGCTGGATCATTCACACGCGTATTAATCAAATCTATCGGAAAGCCAAACCCGGTTGACAAAAGAACCAGATTGGCTTATTATTATCGTATGTCGATAACGAAAACCGATACAATCCAGCGAAACTTTTTCTTGGGTTTTATCCGCCTGCACATCCTTTTTCACGCCTCCCAGGAGCCGATCTTTGGGCTGGACATGATCCGCGAGCTGAACAGCCACGGCTACACGCTCAGCCCTGGTACCCTGTACCCCATCCTGCACAACCTGGAGCGCGACGGATTCCTGCAATCCGAAAAGCAGGTGGTGGATGGCAAAGTGCGAAAATATCATACTGTCACCGAGGCAGGTCGGGAAGCATTGAGCCAGGCGCTGGTAAAAGCGCGCGAGCTGATTGGTGAAATCGACCTCCAGATTGGCAGGTAAGGCAATGGCGAAGATGGAAAAATCTCGCCGGGCAAGCACAACCTTTGTCGTACTGGATTTACCTGCGGACGGTCGCATCCTCTTCAGCACGCGCATCTTACGCCTGTTCGCTTACGGGTTCCTGTCAGTCGTCCTGGCGCTTTACCAGAGCCAGCTTGGGTTGAGCGAGGTCAACATTGGGTTGCTGCTTACCCTGACGCTGCTGGGCGACACGGCGATCTCGCTATGGATCACAACCAACGCAGATCGAA
>Ga0154774_1150_pt13 | contig 17563 bp, 15 predicted proteins | sample Rifle2008BG16ft_FD_105782 | JGI IMG/M metagenome (GOLD analysis project Ga0154774, IMG submission 105782) | Chloroflexi bacterium RBG_16_57_11
TTCATCGGAGAAGGTCCAGCCAATGTCATCGTGACAGCGAACGTAATTCAGCCATGCACAGCCAGCCTCGACCTTGAAACGCTCACGTAAAGCCTGGTCTAACAGGCGCACTTCGCGCGTCGCCAGCGAATTCCACAGCAGCGCCATCAATAAGGGATTGTAAGAAAGCTGGCACTCCTGTGGGGATATGTAGCGGGCGACATCATCCGGGTGGACGATGGCCTCGGATTTGAACAATAGCAAGGGGGCCGCAATGCGAGCGGCGGCGTTGAATGCTTGGATCAGCAGATGGGCCTCGGGCAGGTTCTCACAGCCTGTACCCAATCTTTTCCAGATAAAAGCGACTGCATCCAGGCGCAAAACCTCAACCCCCACATTCGCCAGAGAGAGCATTTCTTCGACCATCCGGTTGAAGACTGCCGGGTTGTCATAGTTCAGGTCCCATTGATAAGCGTGGAAGGTGGTCCAAACCCAGCGATCGATCTCAGGGCGATAAGTAAACGCCCCGGGGTGCTCACCCGGAAAGATCTCCCGCAGGTTGGCCTCATAAGCATCCGGCATGCGGCGGTCGGGGTACATGCGATAGTATTCCTGATATTCGACCTCGCCAGCCAGGGCGCGCAAGGCCCATTCGTGCTCATCCGAAGTGTGATTAAAAACAAAGTCGAGCACCAGGCTGATGCCCTGCCGGCGCAGATCTTTCGCCAGCGCAATGAGCTGCTTCATAGTCCCCAGCGCTGGGTGGACCTGGCGGTAGCTGCTGACGGCGTAGCCGCCATCGTTCTCGCCCTGGGGAACTTTGAACAGCGGCATGAGATGCAAATAGGTCAATCCAAGTTCCTTAAAGTAAGGGATCCTTGTACGCACGCCTTTTAGATCGCCTGCGAATAAATCCACATAACATACTCCGCCCAGCATGTCCTGTGACTGAAACCAAAGCGGGTTTGCCTCTCGCCGGGAATCCAGCGCCCGCAAATCCGCAGGTCGGGCGAACCACATTCGACCCAGGGTGCACACCAGGTCTTCGAGGTGATAGAAGAAGTCATAATTCTCGCTATACAGACGATGGTACAGGCGGAACAGGCGTGGAAAATGCTCTTCGAGACGCTGAACAAATTGCTCCCAGCCCAGTGGGTCTCGCCCGGCGCTCTCTGCCAGGCAAGCCTGCAGGCGCGGTTTCAACCGCTTAAGTGAGGTTTCGATCCTTCGATCTAGATGGATTTCTGTTTCAAAATCGGAATTTTTCATAGCACTTCCCGATATGACTTTGATAATTTTCAGTTTTATCCACCGGCCGGGGGAAGGGTGGTCCCGCGAACGATCAGCTCCGTGGGCAGAACCTGGCATACCGGCGCAGCGTTCAAGCCCTCCAGGATATCCAACATCAATTCAACGCCAAGCTGGCCTGATTCATACAATAGCTGGCGCACCGTAGTCAGGCCCAGATATTCGGCAATTTCAATGTCGTCATAGCCAATCACTGATAGATCTTCGGGAACACGTAAGCCCGCGTTACGGGCAGCCTCCAAGACGCCCATTGCCTGGGTATCGCTGGCTGCGAAGACAGCGGTCGGTCGCTCTGGGAGGGCGAGCATCTGCTCTGCAAGCAAACGGGCTTCGTACCGACCGTGCTCTTTCTGTCCATGATACTCCGGGGAAAAGGGTATGCCAGCTGCGTCCAGGGCTTGCCGGTAACCCAGGTAGCGATCGCGGCTGGAGGTGAAATTGAAAGGGCTATCCAGCAGGTCGCTGATATAACCAATCCGGCGATGACCCAGGTCGATCAGGTGCTGCGTAGCGGTTCTGCCGCCGGCTACATCATCGACAATCACGCGGTTCAAGGATGAGAGCGAGGGATGGTTTGCATCAACCAATACAATCGGGAGTTCGGCTCTTTGCAAGAAGGGGAGATCCTCGTCCCGCGGGGAGAGCGAAAGGATGATGACGCCATCGGCTCGATCTCGCCTGGGGATCTGGTGCATACATTGGTCGCGGCACTCGACCGTTTCGACATTGTAAATATTCAGGTCGTAGTCGCTCTCCGCCAGGGTATTCTCGATGCCGTGCAAACGCTCGATGAAGGATGGGCGGGTAAAGAACGGTGTGATGACAGCGACGGTAAAGGTTTTACCGATGGAAAGGCGCCGGGCGGTGGGGTTAGGTGTATAGTTCAGGTCGGCGATCACCTCCAAAACGCGGCGGCGTGTGGCCGCGCTAACCTGCGGGCTGTCATTGATCACGCGCGACACGGTGCCCAGACCGACGCCAGCTTTTTTTGCCACATCCCGGATGGTTACCGCTGTCATATCGTGACCGAACCCGCCTGATTCCCTCGCTAGTCCCTTATCAATCAACCGTCGAACCGTATCCAACGATATTCGAACGGCCCCAGCTCAAGCTCCAATCTGGATGACGAGGCAGGAGTGAGCTTACTGTTCGTGATCAAATCGATTGGCTCTGGACCCAGAACTTCTGGTAACGCCAGGCTGACAAAATGGCTGGACTCTGAAAGGTTGTTCAGGATCAGCAGGCGCTGAGGGCCTTCTTCACGCCAGTAGGCTGCCACACTGTCTATACCGGCATCTGCCCAGGTAAAGCTTCCCCAGCCAAAGAGGCGGCTGGCTTTTCGGAGCGCAATCATCCGACGCAAGGTATGCCAGAGCGATCCCGGATTGGCGACCTGGTCGGCTACATTGACCCGTACGGGGGTATAAGGCTCACGCGCGATCACCGGAGCATACAGCCTGTCCGGTGGTGCCGATGAAAAACCGGCATTAGGGGTGTTTTGCCATTGCATCGGTGTACGCACACCATTGCGGTCCGGTAACCAAATATCATCCCCCATCCCGATTTCATCGCCGTAGTAAATGATGGGTGAACCGGGCAGAGTCAACAGGAGAGAATTGGCTAGCTCGATTTTCCGCCGGTCATTGCCCAGCAGAGGGGCCAATCGCCGGCGGATGCCCAGGTTCAAGCGCATGCGCGCTTCCGGCGCGTAGACCTGCCACATCCACTGGCGTTCCTCCTCGGTGACCATTTCGAGGGTCAGCTCGTCATGGTTGCGCAGGAAAATGCACCACTGGCAATCTTCCGGGATAGGCGGGGTGCGCTCAAGGATCCAGGTCAATGGCTGGCGCTGGCCTCTCTCTAAGGCCATGTAAATGCGTGGCATCACAGGGAAGTGGAAGCCCATGTGAAATTCGTCGCCATCGCCAAAATACGGGCGCACATCCTCAGGCCACTGGTTGGCCTCGCACAGCAAGATGCGGCCTGGATAGTTTTCATTAACGAAGCGCCGGATGCGTTTCAAGTAGGCGTGAGTCTCGGGCAGGTTTTCGCAGTTGGTGCCTTCACGCTCAAACAGGTATGGCACCGCATCAGCGCGGAAACCATCGATCCCCAGATCGAGCCAGTATCGCATCACGCGGAGCATCTCTTCCTGAACCGCGGGGCTGTCATAGTTCAGATCGGGCTGGCAGGCATAGAAGCGGTGCCAGAAGTACTGCCCGGCCTGCTCATCCCAGGTCCAGTTGGACGGCTGAGTGTCCACAAAAATTATTCGGGTTTGGGAGTACTTCTGTGTGCTTTCGCTCCAAACGTAATATTGCCGGTAAGGCGAATTCCGGCTGGTGCGCGCCGCCTGGAACCAGGGATGCTGGTCCGAGGTGTGGTTGAGCACCAGATCCATGATGATGCGCAGGCCACGCCGGTGCGCTTCGGAAATCAAAAGCTTGAGATCATTCAGCCCGCCGTATTCAGACAGCACAGCGTAGAAATCGGCGATATCGTAGCCATCATCCTTCAAGGGCGAGAGGTAGATGGGGAGCAGCCAGATGCAATCGACGCCCAGGTCGACCAGATAATCCAGCTTTTCGATCACACCACGCAGGTCGCCATGCCCATCGCCGTTGCTATCGTAGAAAGCACGCACATTTAGCTCGTAGAAAACTGCGTCTTTATACCACAGGTCATTCATGGAAATTAATCAAACACTCCGTTCGGGTCAGGTTTCTTGGCTCGTAAGTTTTTTCGGATTGCCCAGCAGAAATACGAGGGCAATTCCGGTCAGCGCGCCGGCAGTAGCGCCTGTGGATAAGAAGCCTGGCAGTAATGCCAGACCGGTGGTCCAACCCACGATGCTCAGCATAATCCACCAGCCCGCCCAGTGCACCTGGCGCCGCAGCACGATCCATCCGGCGATACCCATGGCAAGACCAACCACCAAGCCATCGATGAGTTCAAGACCATTTGGAACGGCGAACAAGATCACCAGCCAGCCGATCGCCCAACCGATCGTACCGGCGATGACCCAGCGAATGGTGTGATTGATCCTGCCCTGCAAGACAAATGATTGGAGCAGGCTGATGGCAAAACCCGCGGCAAAATAGGATACACCAACCGCCAGGAAGTTGGTCACCAGCCAACCCAGAGTGGTCGCCATGATCCACAAAAACCATAGCGCCCAGTCAAAGGAAAACACCTTTTGCTCGGGCATCAGCGGGCGCTCAAACGACCGGTAGGCTGACTGCCAGGTTAAACTAGACGAGCTTATAAGCTAAAGCTCGGGATACGCACTTCTTGTTCAACCTGTGTAAACAATGCGTCCGGTCGAATGAGGGGTTACTCAGCCTTTGACCGAACCAGCCATCATGCCACGCACGAAGTAGCGTTGCAGCGAGAAGAAGACCGCCAACGGCAGGATCATCGTAAGGAAGGCGCCAGCGGTTAACAGGTGCCAGTCCTGGCCACGGTCGCCAACAATATTCGCCAGCCGCATGGTGACCACCTGGAGGTTCGGGTCACTGCCCAGAAAGATCAAGGCGACCAGGTAGTCGTTCCACACCCACAAGAATTGGAAGATGGCGAACGAGGCCAGCGCAGGCACGGAGAGCGGCAGGATCAAGCGGATAAAGACCGTGAAGTGGGAGGCCCCATCAATGAAAGCCGATTCCAGGGTCTCGCGCGGCAGGGTGCTGATATAGTTAAACAGCAGATAAGTCGCCAGCGGCAGCCCAAACCCGGTATGCGCTAACCAGATCGCCAGAAAGGTGCCATTCAATCCGAGCTTCGAGTAGTCCCGTAAGATTGGCACCAGGGCAATTTGCAGCGGCACAACCAGCAAGGCGATCACCATGATGAACAAGCCTTTACGCCCGGGGAAGCTCATCCAGGCGAAACCATAGGCAGCAAAGGCGGCGATCAAAATCGGGATCACCGTAGCCGGGATCGAAACCGCCAGGCTGTTGAACACCGCCACGCTGAAATCATCGCCCGGAATGATCTCCACCGTCCCATCGGGACGTTTATATTCGAAATCTTTGCCGCCCCAGACTTGCTTGTAGTTATCCAGGGTGAAATCGATGTTCATGACCCAGACTTGCTGCTGGACTTCGATCGTACCCAGCCGGCGGTTGCCAACCCACTGTAAGCGCAAACCGCCCGGCGTCTCCACGCCCTCGCGTAATTGCTCAAAAGTAGCGATTGTCGCTTCAACACTCATTGGACCACTCGCGTCAAGATTAAGCACTTTGGGATCGATTGTTCGCACCACCTGCCACTCTCTGTGAGGGAAGATCGACCACCAGCCGGAGGTCTGGATGGCAAAACGTTCCCTAAATGACGAGACCAACAGTCCGAACACGGGGATCAGCCAAATGATAACCAGAAGAGCCAATCCACCGTTGATAAGAAATGAGTTCAACCGTTTCTGTCCACGTGCGCTTTTCATCAGAACGCCTGCCCTTCTCGGAATTGTTTAAGGTTATAGAGCATGACCGGGATAACGGCGATCAACAGCACAATCGCGATCGCCGCGCCATAACCTGCGTTTCGGGCAATGAAAGATTGGCGGTAGAACTGGGTGGCGATCACATCGGTGCCAAACTGCCCACCGGTCATCACCCAAACCACGTCGAATATTTTCAAGGTGAATATAACCACTGTTGTCGTGACGGTGATTATGGTGCCCATGATCTGAGGGACGATGATCTTGAAGAAAATCTGCACTTCTTTGGCACCATCCACTCTGGCTGCCTCTATAATTTCCTCAGGGACGCCTTTGATGGCGGCAGAGAAAAGCACCATCGAATACCCGGCCTGCAGCCAGATGACGATCACCACCAGGAACAGATTGTTCCACGGCGCGATGTCCGTATAGGCAGGCCAGGCGTGCGGCTGTCCGCCAAGAGCCACAACAATGGCATTGAGCAAACCAATCTGTGGTAATGCGACCGGTTTCACTTCATAGACAAAGTTCCAGATCACACTGGCGCCAACGAATGAAATCGCCATGGGCAGGAAGATGAGCGACTTGGCGACCTTCTCATACTTGCTGCGATCGGCCAGGACCGCCACCAACAAACCCATCGCCACCGTGAGCGGGGTGGCAATCATGATCCAGAAAACGATGTTGTTGCGGAAGGCCTCGCGCATCCCGCGGTCGGTGAAGACGGCTACGTAGTTGGTCAGGCCGACGGTACTGGCCGCGATCAGGCTGAAGAACTCGGCCGGATTGGTCAATAGCATATTGAACGATACAGGCGGCGGCCCATCGCGGCCAAAAAGGCTGATCCAAAAGTTGCGCACGGTGGGCAGCGCTAGATACCAGACCAGGATCGCGATGGCCGGGCCGACAAAAACGAAGGGCTGCAGGCGCGCGGTCCAGTCCGAGGGGAGCAACTCAACCAGCCAGTTGAAAATCCAGTACAGCAAGGCGACGCCGCCTACCCCCCAGATGACGGCTACAACAGTGACCACCCCTTTGGGTGCATCCCCTCCCCGCAGAAATAGGAAGCCCTGGTAGAGCACATAAAAAGCAATTAGCGGAATAATAATCGCCAGCGCCAATCTTAAAACGAAAGCGATGACTTTTGCACCAGTGCTCATGGGCTTATGCTCAGCCCGCTTCTCATAGTATTGCATGGTAAAGCTCCTTTCCCCGGCAGATAGGTCCTTTACGAATATCCAAGCAAAACCCGGTAATTCTTATTACGCTTTTTTAGTAAGGAACTGCCAGTCTGATTGCGACTGGCAGTTCCTTACATGATATGAGTTTTACCGCGGCCAGGAGGCGTCGATCTCGGCCAGGACGGTATCCAGATCAGCAGCGCCCGACACCCAGTCGGTCATGCCTTTCCAGAACGAGCCACCGCCGACCTCGCCCGGCATCAGGTCCGAGCCGTCGAAGCGGAAGCTGGTGGCTTGCGATACCAGCGCGGCAATGCCGCGCTCCAGATCCACACCGTACATCTCCGGCGTAGCGGTCTGGTGCGCCGCCAGCGCTCCACCCGTCTCCAGCCAGCCAGAGGCCGACTGCGGCGTGGTGAAGTACTCCATCAATGCCCGCACTTCAGGCCGGTCGTTGAACATCGCCATGATGTCCCCAGCCACCAGGAACGGCTTCCCGTACGCATCGTCGATCGGAGGCAGGTAGAAGAAGTCATAATCTACCCCAGCCTTCGCTTCCGGTGGGAAGAACCCGGTGATGAAGTTGCCCTGTTTGTGCAGCCAGCATTTCGGCGGCTGCTCGAACATCGGCGCCGGCGCATCCCCAAAGAACGTCGACACGATCGACGGCTGGCCGCCGTAGGCGTAGCCTTCCGTGAACCACAGCTCGCCCAATGTCTCGGCGGCGTTGGTCACTTCCGGCGATGAGAACGGCAACTCACCCACTACCCACGCATCGTAATTCTCCAGCGTGGTGGTGCGCAGCATGATCTCTTCCATCCAGTCCGTCGCCGGCCAACCGGTCGCCGCACCACTCTCGATGCCCACGCACCACGGCGCATCACCGTCCGACTTGATCTGCTCGCTCAACGCCAGCATCTCATCCCAGGTCGTCGGGATGGTGTACCCGGCGGCATCGAAGTCATCCTTCGGATACCACACCAGGCTCTTGCCGTTGAAGCGGTGCCATACACCCGCCGTCTGACCACCAATCTGCGCCATGTCCAGCCACGACTGGTTGTACTGCTGCTCCAGCCAGTCTTCCGAGATAAAGGTCGTCGGATCGACGATCTTCCCCTGGCGCACGAAGTTCGCCAGCAACCCCGGCTGCGGGAAGTCCGCTATGTCCGGCGCATCCCCGGCGTCCACACGGATCGAGATCGAGCCTTCGAATTCCTTGCTACCGATGTAGTTCACATCGATGCCGGTGGCTTCTTCGAAGGCCTTCATCGACTCCTCGAACTTGACCTTGTCCGCATCGGTGAATGGGCCATCCACCACCACGGTCGTCCCCGTGTACTCGCCCGCCAGGGCCTTCTCTAATTCGCCGCCGGGCATGACAGGGAACTCGCCGGCAGGCATTTCCCCTGTCGAAGGTGCTTCTGTCTCTGCAGGAGCCTGTGTCTCAATCGGTGCCGGCGCTTCTGTCGCCGGGGCCGGTGTCGCGGCGGGCTGGCAGGCAGCCAGGACCATCGCCAGGATGACCAGGATCCCCATCAATTGCCATAGGGCTTTCTTTGCTTGCATGTTTTCTTCTCCTTGAATGTTAGTCGTCTCAAAACGAGTGAACAGGTTTCGTTCCCAAAGACCATTGGACAGGAATTGCATCCTTCAGATTCGCATCACCTCCCTTCAAACAACAGATCAAGAAACGATCGCGCCACATGATTGCCGGATAACCAGACGGGTATCCAGGATCATTTGTTGGCTACAATTTTGTTCGCCCTGCAACATGCAAATCAGCAAATTGCAGGCCTGCCGGGCCAGCTCAACCGCCGGCAGGTGCACAGTGGTCAACGGAGGGTGCATATACTGCGCGAAGGGCAGATCGTCAAAACCAACCAGGGCGACGTCTTGCGGTACGCGCAGGTTTCGCTCTACCAGGGCGGCTTTTGCGCCCAACACCAGCGTATCGCTGGCAACGAAAGCAGCCGTGAACTGGGTGCCACGATCGAGCAAGTCCTTCATTTGTCGGTAGCCACTATCGACAGTGAAATCGCCGGATCGTACCAGGGTGTGGTCGAAGGGTATGCCTGCCGTCTCCAGGGCATTCTGATAACCGCGCAAGCGATCCACCGCGGCGGTGTAAGCGGGATTCGCATTGGTGATACAAGCGATGCGTGTGTGTCCCAATTGAATCAAATGCGCCACAGCCATTTCGGCTGAGGCGCAGTTATCTACATCCACAAAGCAAAAATCACTTCCGGGCAGTTGCCCGATCAAGACGGCGGGAAAACCCTCCTTCTCCAACACCCACAACGCTTCGTCATCCAGGCGTGGGCCAGAGAGCAGTATGCCGTCGATGCGCTTGGCGCGCGCCATTTCCAGATAGATCTCTTTTTGGTGCTCCGGCTCGATGATGTCGATCATCAGGCGCATATCATGTTGGTGAACGACTTCGAGCAAACCTTCTAGCGTTTGGGTGATAAACGCATCGGAGGAGATGTGATGCGATGAGCGAGTGAGAAAAAGGCCAATGATTTGGGCACGCTGGCTGACCAGGGCGCGCGCCGCGGCATTGGGCACATAGCCCATCTGTTCAGCGATCTGGAAGACTCTCTGGCGGGTTTCCGGGCGGAGCTTGACGCCCTGGACATCGTTTAAGACCAGAGAAACCGTCGTGCGAGAAACGCCGGCGGCTTTGGCGACATCATGGCTGGTGACTCGATTTCCAACCATCGGATACCTGAGAACAGACTGGTTAATGGAGGTTAACACGTTTTAGTAACGCGTGTTAAAAATATATCAGATTCCTACTCGGCTGTCAATAGCCACTTTGAATGGGGTGGAACCGTTTCCAATTTTACCGCTATGGGTATGGGCTGTCAAGCGTTTTTGTGCCGTTTTACTCCAAATTCGCCAGCGATTTGATCAGGTACCGGTCGCCCCGCTCGAAACCCAGGCGCAGGTAATACGGCCGTGTGCCGATGGCGGCGATCACCGCCAGGCGCCGATACCCCGCCTGGCGAGCGATGCGCTCGGCTTCTTCGATCAACCGTCGCCCCAGACCGCTATGCTGTGCGGCTCCATTTTCATCGCTACCGACCGGCAAAGATTGACCATAGATGTGCACTTCGCGGATGATGGCGGCGCCGTCCAATTCGGCCAATCCAGTTTTTAGCGCCTCCGGCTCGGGCAGGGATAGCCGTAAAAAGCCTGCCAGGTGGTCTTCTTGTGTATCAAAGGATAAGAAGTGCTCCTGGCTTTCTGCGGCCTGGTAAACCAGGTCGTGCAAGGCCAGCGAATTATGATCGACTTTACGCCCTCGCACTTCCCGGCAGCGCACGCAGCAACAGGTCTCGCCTCGCCGGCGAAGCTCTTCCTGTACGTCCTGGCGCAGGCTGGTACGCTTGTTCCCTTCCACAACATAGGTCGAGGGGATATCGCGAATGACCCGGTTCACCCGGCAGTAACGAGGGATGGTGGGCTTGACATCGGCGATCAGCTCAACCAGCTCCGGAGTGGTATACGGACGGTACTCGCCACGCAGCCAATAGGCGTACAGATCGGTGTTCTCAAGCAGTTGGTTGGGATAGATTTTGATCTCATCCGGGTATAAACCATCCCACAAACGGGCAAAATCCTGGCGATCGGAATCCAGGGTGGCCCCAAGCAGGTTGGGCATCCAGTGAAGAACGATCTTGAAGCCAGCAGCGCGCAGCAATTCGACCGCTCGGCGCGTCTCGACGACGGTGTGCCCGCGCTGGTTCAAGGCGAGGATGGAATCATCCATGCTTTGTACACCCATTTGGACTTTGGTCACACCCAGATCGCGCAACCAGGCCAGCTCAGCACCATCCACTTCATCGGGCCGTGTCTCAATCACCAGACCCACATTACGGTGAATAGCCGTTTCATTTCGCGAATGCGCTTCTGCCAGAGAAGTTGAGTCAATCCCATTCAACGCGTCAAAGCAGCGCAGGACAAACCATTCCTGGTAGTCGCGACGATAGGCGCTCCAGGTGCCGCCCAAGATGAGCAATTCAACTTTCTCTGTCGGATGACCCACCTCATTCAAAGCCCGCAGGCGCGCAGAGACCTGATCATAGGGATCAAAGGCGTGCTCCAGGGCGCGGCGGGCACCCGGCTCATCCGGCAGGTAGCTTTTCGGCATACGCACATCCGTGGGGCAGAAGATGCACCTACCCGGGCAAGGATACGGCTTGGTCAGCACGGTGACCGTGGTTACCCCCGAAAGCGTGCGCACCGGTTTTAAGCGAATGCGCGCCAGTAAGTCTGGATCGGGTGACCATTCACCGGTTTCGACGAGCTGGCGATAGACAGCCACCAGCAAATGCTTACCGACATAGCCGCCATTCGAAAGCGGGCGGCCGCGCACCGCCTCCGTGACGGGTTTTCCAGCCCGCACCTCTTCGAGGATCTGGCGGGCGAATGCCAATCCTTCAGAGGTCGGTGTTCGCAGTTCAATCCAGGATGGTTTTTTTTCGTTCATTACCAGTAAGCTTATAATACATTCATGAATACTGATACCAGCCAGCGACTCATCAAGCTCAACCGTCAATTTTACCAGACCTTTGCCAACCCTTTTTCGATCACCCGCCAGCGGCTGCAGCCGGGTGTACGCCGGTTGCTGGAAAGAATACCTGCCGACGCACGCCTGTTGGATCTGGGTTGCGGAAATGGCGAGCTGTGGCGGGGGTTATTGAGCCGTGGTTACCGCGGGCAATACCTGGGCCTGGATTTCAGTGCAGGGCTGTTGCAGGCTGCAAGAGAACGGTCCGCGACTGAGGCAAGCCTCTATCGACCCGAATTCCTCCAGGTCGAGCTGACCAACCCAGACTGGGTTAACGCAATCTCGAAGCCATCGATAGAGATCGTGACGGCTTTCGCAGTTTTGCACCACCTGCCCGGGATCGAAACAAGACTGCAAGTCCTCCACCAGGTCAGGAAGCTGCTCGCCTCCCAGGGTCGTCTGTATCTTTCTAACTGGCAATTTCTGAGCAGCGAACGGCTGCGCGCCCGCATCCAACCATGGGAGACGATCGACATGACCGCAGAACAGGTCGATCCGGGCGACTATTTACTGGATTGGCGACAGGGCGGCTATGGATTGCGCTATGTCCATCACCTCGACCATCTGGAGCTGGCAGCACTGGCGCAGGAAAGCGGATTTCGCATCCTGGAAACCTTCTATTCAGACGGTAAAGGTGGGCAATTAAGCTTATACCAGGTCTGGGAACCGCTCCAGCAATAGTATAATAGAAGTTTGAATATCCATATTGCTTGATTACGCCAACCCGAATGCGTGCATTAATTATTTCTGACATTCATGCCAATCTAACTGCCCTGGAAGCCGTCCTGGCCGAATCAGGCGAGTTCGATGCCGTGTGGTGTCTTGGGGACCTGGTCGGTTACGGACCAAACCCGAATGAATGCATTGCCCTGGTACGTTCTCTGCCCAATCTCCTGTGCATTATCGGCAATCACGACGCGGCTTCTCTGGACCGGATCGATATCGAAGCGTTCAATCCGGAAGCCCGTACCGCCATCCGATGGACCCAAAACACGCTGGACGACGGCAGCCGGGCGTTCCTGAAAAGCCTGCCCGAAAAAATTGAGCTTGACAAAGTCACCTTAGCGCATGGCAGCCCCCGACACCCGGTTTGGGAATATCTTCTCGACACCCGAACAGCGACGTTGAATTTCGACTTTTTTTCGACACCGTTGTGCTTCGTCGGCCACACACACTTGCCGGTGATCTACTCGATGAGCGCCAGCAATCATATGGCACGCTTGAGCATCCCGGACGCAAACCAGTTGCTCGCATTGCCGGATCGGGCGATCGTCAACCCTGGCTCCGTCGGCCAGCCGCGCGACCGCGATCCGCGGGCAGCATTTGCCTTGTTCGATACCGAGGCCAATCTGCTGGATTACCGGCGCGTCGCTTATAATTTTATCGAGGTCCAGGACCGAATGGCAGCAGCAGGGCTACCGAAACGGCACATCCAACGACTGGCAGCCGGATGGTAAGTGTCATTCACAAACAAATCTAGCCCATAATTTCCAAAGGAACTATTTTGGCGCGCCAACCGTCTTGTTTCTAACGAACACTTTAGGAGGATCGATCAGATGTCCCTGCCAGTTAGAAACCCCCTCGCCCGTTGGATCATCCCAATCTTGATCGGCATCCTGGTATTGAGCGCCTGTGCGGGAGCCGCAACGCCAAGGGAAGAGCCAGCCTTCGACCAATCGGTGGGAGTGGCGCCTGCTGCGCCTCCCGTGCCAGGTGAATTCGTCCGCGAAGTCGAGGGAGGCGCCTCCCGGTCGGTGACCAAGACTTCCATTCAAGGCGCCGAGCGCATTGTAATCAAGAACGGCAACCTGTCGATCGTCGTGGTCGACCCGCCGAAATCGATGGACGCCATCAGCCAGATGGCACAGGAGATGGGCGGTTTTGTCGTTTCCGCCAACCTGTACAAGGAGCAGTTGAGTAGCGGGATTGAAGTGCCGCGGGCTTCGGTCACGATCCGTGTGCCGGCCGAGAGGATGGATGAGGCTGTACGCCGAATCCGCGAACAGAGCAACCAGGATCCGCTCAGCGAAAACATCACCAGCCAGGATGTCACCAGTGAATACGTTGACCTGCAGTCGCGGTTAAAGAACCTGGAAGCTGCTGAAGCTGAGCTCACCAAGATTATGCAGGATGCAAACAGGACCGAAGATGTACTGGCGGTCTACAACCAGCTGGTCTCTATACGGGAACAGATCGAGGTGATTAAAGGCCAGATCAAGTATTATGACGAATCAGCGGCGCTGTCAGCCATCAGCGTCGAGCTGATCGCCGACGAGGCAGTTCAGCCGATCGAGATCGGCGGATGGCAGCCGCAGGGCGTGCTAAAAAATGCAGTTGAAGCCCTGATCCGTTCGCTACAGTTCCTGGCCACTGCCATCATCTGGATTGTGATATGGGTCCTGCCAGTATTGGCAATCCTGTTCGTGATTTTCATCCTGCCGCCGCTGCTGCTCATCCGGTTCTGGACCCGGCGCAGGAAGCAAAAGGCGGCCCAAAAACAACCTCCTACCCCGCCTACGGCAATCCCACCGGCGTAGTCTGGCAGGTAACAGCAAAGAAATTTCCGGCGGGATGCTTCAGGCGTTCCGCCGGATCGTTTCTAAAGGTATAATCCAGGGCATGAAGGAACTGGCCCTGCACGCCCGAAATCTTTTGGGTATCCAGTTATCCGCTGCGCAAATTAACGCTTTGGAGATTTATGAGCAAGAACTCCTCAAGTGGAATCAGCGCATCAACCTGACAGCTATCCGTGACGTTCACCAGATACGGATGAAACATTTCCTCGATTCATTGACCTGTGTGAGCGTGCTGCGCGGCACATGTGAGCGTGTGATCGATGTAGGAACCGGAGCGGGTTTTCCCGGGATTCCAATCAAGATCATCTACCCCGGCATACAGCTCAGCCTGGTTGAATCGGTTGGGAAAAAAGCTGATTTTTGTCGACATCTGGTAAAAAACCTGCGCCTGGAGGGTGTTCAGATCATCCAGGAGCGGGCAGAAACCGTTGGTCAGATGCCTGGCCATCGCCAGCAATATGATTGGGCAGTAGCACGGGCGGTGGCGATCATGCCGGTGCTGGTCGAATATCTCCTGCCATTGGTTCGGGTGGGTGGGGCGATGCTCGCTATGAAAGGGGAGAGCGCACCCGCAGAAACCCAACAGGCAGACTATGCGATTCGCCTTTTGGGCGGGCACTTGCGCAAGCTCATCCCGATTACCTTACCATCGGTTGTCGAGGAACGTTACCTCGTCGTGGTGGACAAGGTCGTTACCACGCCGGACGCTTACCCACGACGGGTTGGCCTCCCGGCCAAGCGCCCACTGCAGGCTGCCCACCAGGAGGCGATTTCCTGACCGATTTATCAATTAAAACAACAACGCACGCGGAGGGTTAACTCATCTGCACCTGACCAGCCTGGATCTGCCATACCCTGGCCTGGCGGACGTAGTCTGCCGAAAAGAGATCAAGATCGGTCGTGGTCAACAAGGCTTGCTCACTGCCCATCAGATGGGAAAGCAAATCCACCCTCCTGCCAGGATCAAGCTCAGCCAGGACTTCATCCAGCAGCAAGACCGGCCATTGACCGGTCTTTTCTTTCATCCAGGCCACTTCAGCCAACTTCAAGGATAATACTGCCGTGCGCCCCTGACCACGCGAGCCGTAAATCCCCAGATCGATGCCGTTGCTCACGAAACGCAGCTCATCTCGATGCGGTCCTACACGAGTGACGCCGCGTTGGATTTCCTCACTGCGCGCCCGGCGCAATTGGCTGATAAAGCCCGTGCGGATTTTATCAACCGATATCCCCGAACGATCGATCGAGATATTCATCGGAAGCTCGATCTGCAATGAAGGCGGAAGTGGGTCGTATGAAGGCTGGTAATCCAAACGCAGGAGCTCCTGGCTGCGGGTGAGCTGGGTGTGAAAAGGTCGCGCCAGACGTTCTAACTCCTGAATTGACTGGATGCGAGCGAAGATGATATGCGATCCTAGCGCTGCCATTTGTTCATCCCAGTAATCGAGCTGTGCCGGATCTCCCCCTTGCTCTCCGAGCGCCTTCAAAAGTGCGTTGCGCTGAGTCAGTGCACGGTTGTAATCTGCCAGGTGCTCGGCATAATGCGGCCAAACCTGTCCTAAGGATAAATTTAAATACCGCCGGCGATCTTCTGGCGAGCCTTCCACGACATTCAACATCTGTGGAAGGAAAAGGACCGCGGTAAAGACACCATAAGCTTCACCAATCTTCCGCTGCACACCATCTAACAGGACTTCTTTGCGCACGCGCGGGGAGCCGTTCGATACATCCCGGATCAGACGGATTTCCAGCCGGTGAGATCCCATCGAACGCGAGCCCACCGGCGCGGTTTCTGGCAGCACATGGCGGAAATCGGCCACAATGCGCGCCACCGCCAGGGGCTCCTGATTGGCATGAAAACTGATCAATTCGCGATCGCTGGAGGCATGGAAGGAGGTCAGAGTGGCCAGGTAGTAGATCGCTTCGAGCAAGCTGGTCTTGCCCTGTGCGTTTGCACCGACCAACAAAATTGGCCCGCAAGGAACTTCCAGATCCAGGCGGGCAAAATTGCGGTAATTGGTCAGTGAGATGTGAGTGAGCAGCATGCAGGTTTAATAAAATTACGGGATAGTGGTTGGGCACCTGTCCAGGCGAGGTTGGCCTAGTCGCGCGGCACGACTTCGCCTTCTGCTGGCTGCCAAACGCGCAAAGCCCGGTCGGTAAACAGGACACCGTTCAGGTGATCGATTTCATGCTGAAAGATTCGCGCCAGCCAACCACTGGCTTTAACCTTCATCGGCTTCCCAAAGCGATTCTGACCTTTGACGGTAATCTGTTCCACTCGCTCGACATCACCAACGAACCCAGGTATCGACAAGCAGCCCTCGGTGCCCACCACTAATCCATCGGAAACCCGCACGATCTCGGGATTGACCATCGTGAAAAGTTTTGGCGGCACTTCCTCATTCTCCTCGTCGCCAAACTCGACCACAATCACGCGCAGAGGGGAAGCCACCTGCGGAGCCGCCAGACCGACCCCCGGGGCATCACGCATCGTTTCGACCATGTCATCGATTAAAGCCTGCAAATCCGGTCCAAAATTTGTTACTTTATGTGCCTTCTTGCGTAAGATCGGTTCGGGTATGGTAACGATCTCCCTCAATGCCATCGAAGGTACACCTCGCTAAAATCAGCCGTCTGAATTTTCCTGCTGCGTTCCTTGAACATTTTCATGATAAATCGACATTAGCGATAAGATCCGCTCACGCTCTCGGATCACCTCTTCTTTTTGCTGTTGGCTGCGCAACAAGTGCATGCGGTTGAAAATTTCCTGCTGGACGCGCGCTGGCTCATAAACACCGATAAAATCAAATTTTGCATCACCAAAATTAATGATTACATTGCCTACGTTGAATAAATAACCAATAAATCCGGGGCGCTCGTGCTCCAGGCTAAGGATCCTGTCAAGCGAGCCGGATTTGCGTATTTCAGTGCCAAGCGGCTTGCGCTCGATATCAAAGATATTCTTTTCGGTCAATTGATAGATATCATTGCGCCAATCAACGTAATTATACAACCACCAGGGTACGAGAATGAGCAAAATTAATAGAATTCCAATCAGTACGAAGATTTCAACCGTTTCGATATCCAATTGATTATTCAGGCCGCTAATAACGCACGCCAGCATGCCGAAGAACACTGCCAGCATTACCAGGAAAGGTCTGATGGTCTTACGGATCAAAATCAGCCAATGCTTGCGATAGGTGATGGTATTGCCATCCTCAAAACGCAATTTGAAGATATTGCCAAAATACGTGCGCAAGAAGCTCGGCTCCTGGTAATCGTCGCCTTTGGAAGGTATCGGTATGACGGTGGATCCTGGCGCAGGGGAGGGCTCTTCCTGACCCAGGATACGTTTCACAGCGCGCACATCTTCTTGCCGCTGCCCAACCTGGAAGCTCATCAAGGCGCGATGCCATTGTTCTATAATTAACGCCGCCATCAGGTACGGGTCGTCAATGATTCGCAAGATCACCCTTCCAGTATAAGTGTTGACCGTTATGTCTCC
>Ga0154774_1140_pt1 | contig 17441 bp, 14 predicted proteins | sample Rifle2008BG16ft_FD_105782 | JGI IMG/M metagenome (GOLD analysis project Ga0154774, IMG submission 105782) | Chloroflexi bacterium RBG_16_57_11
GGCGCCGCTGTAGCTGCTGGGGGCGGCAGCGAACGAGCAGGAGTAGCCGACGTTGATCGAGCCGCTGGCCGGCACGACGTACGGGCCGGCATCAACGACACACGTGCCGCCGTTGTCGACCACGTCGGTCAGGCTGGTCAGGGAAATCGCTTCCCAGTCGTTGGGGTTGTTGAGGGGGATCACGCCGCTGAGCGTCCAGCCGCTGTCGCTGAAGCCGGTCTGGGCCACATCCACGGTGTAGTGGAAGGTGTAGGAGCCGCCTTCGGCGATGCTGACTTCGGTCGCGTCGGCGTTCTTGGAGATCGACCAGAAGTACTCGCGGCCAAAGGTGCCGGCAGCCGTCTTGGAGACGGTCAGGTCCACACCGACACACAGCTCAACGCTTTCACTGGCTGACTGACCGGTCTCGGTGATGGTGGCGGTGTTGTCGTAGGTGGTGCAGGTGCCGGCCACGCCGGATTCGGTTCGGTCGTAGGTGAAGCTTGCCGAGGCGAACGGAGCGCTATCTGTGGCGGTCACGCTGCCGAGCGAACCGGCGAAGGAGTCGGTCACGTTGATCGTCTGGTTGGTCGCGCCGGACTGGCTCAGGGTGAAAGGAGCGCTGCCGGAAGCCGAGCCGCTGGGGGTGAAGGCCGCTGCTGCATCCCAGTTTGCCGTGGCGGTGTTGGCGCCGCTGTAGCTGCTGGGGGCGGCAGCGAACGAGCAGGAGTAGCCGACGTTGATCGAGCCGCTGGCCGGCACGACGTACGGGCCGGCATCGACGACACAGGTGCCGCCGTTGTCGACCGCGTCGCTCAGGCTGGTCAGGGTGATCGCTTCCCAATCGTTGGGGTTGTTGATGGTGATCACGCCGCTGAGCGTCCAGCCGGCATCACCGACGCCGGTCTGCTCAACGTTGATAGTGTAATTGAAGGTCGCCGTGCCTCCGTCGGCAATGTTGACCGTCGTCTGGTCGACGCCCTTGCTTATCTCCCAGAAGTAGGTGCGGCTGAAAGTTCCGCTGGCCGTCTTGCTGACGGTCAGGTCCTTGCCGACGCAGACCGTTACCGTCTGACTGGCCGACTGACCGGTCTCGGTGATGGTGGCGGTGTTGTCATAGTCAGTACAGGTGCCGGCCACGCCAGAGAAGGTCTTCGAGTAGGTAAATTCCGTCGGGCTCGGATCTGTATAGGATACCGTGCCCAGACTGCCACCGAGCGTGTCGGTCACAGTCACGGTGCCATTGCTAACCGCTGGCGTAGCGGTCGAGAAATCGTAACCAGCCGTACCCGACGCTGAGCCGTTGGGTGTGAAGTAGGTCGTGGCATCCCAGGTTGCGGTGGCGGTGTTCGTGCCGCTGCCAGGGTTGCTCGCAAAGGAGCAGCTATAGGCTCTGGTAATGGAACCACCCGCAGGAACCGTCAGGTCCGCCCCATCCGTCACGGTGCAGTTCCCACCGTTGTCGATCGAGTCGGAAAGGTCGACCCCGGCGATATCGAAGCCGTTGGGGTTGGTTACGGTGATATCACCCGCGACGGTCCATCCGCTGTCAGTACCGTTGTCATGGGTGATCCCTACGGTGTAATTGAAGGTGGCGCTGCCGCCTTCAGCGATGTTGACCTGTGTCTTATCGACGTTCTTATAGATGTTCCACGAGTAGGAGCGGCCAAATGTCGGCGTCGCTGTCTTGCTAACGGTCAAATCCAGGTTATACGCCTTGCTATCCGTGAACGTGCAAGTTACGGTCTCAAGGGAAGCCAGGTTGATCGTCGCCGTGGCTGTAACCAAGTCGACCGTGGTGTTGTTGGTCGGATCAACGCATACCAGGCTGGTCAGCGTCCAGCCCGACGGGATGGTGAGCTCCGAGGCGTACCAAATGCCCTGCGGGACGCTGAAGGTCTGGCTGTTTGGCAGCGTGCCATCGGCGTCATCATCCAGGGAGAAATTCTGGCTGATGGTGCCATTGTTATTCAGGTTGAAGCTGAAGTCCTGGGCGTCATCCGGAACCGCGTCCTTGATGATCACAATCGTGCCGTTGGGAGTGACTGCGTTGGCCTGCATTTGGTTATCGCGCTGGCCAACAGCTGCGCCGTCAATGGCGTCAAGCGCCACATGGTAGGGCGAGCCGGATATTGCGCCTGCGCCTGCGCCTAGTCCCCAGTCTGTCTGGGCGGCCACGTGGGCACCGAACCACAGCGCCACTCCACAAGTGGTGGTACCTTGCTTGGTCTCACACATATCGCCAGAGGCGGCCACGGTGAAGTTGACCGTAATCACGGTTTCGCTGTCGCCAGTGTAGTCACCGCTAAAAACGACCGGGGAAGTTGCGCTGTTTAATGTGCCGCCGCGCATCACGAACTGGCGGTCTCCGGGGGCGCTGGGCTGGAATGGAATCGCCGGATGAGACGGATCCACATCTGCCGGAATGTCGAGAGTTGTTTCACCAACGGTCTCGCATCCGGTTATACTCTGGCATCGATCGGCGAGCGTGATCCAATTCTCAGACCAATCCCAGGTAGTGAGGAAGTCATAAGCGTGCTTGCCGCCCTTGGTCGTGCCGTATTTTAGGGTGATGGTGTGCGTGCTTCCGGGTACAAACTCAGTCAGCCAGACGCGCTGCACCGTGGCATCGCCTTCGTTATATGTAGAATTATTGCTCTGCAGGTTACCGTTGATCCAGCGGCAGCCGAGGTCGCCGGAAGCATAGCCATCGCCGTCATCGTTCGAGCATTGATCGTACGTGCCGATCGACAGATCTGTGAAGCTGGCAGTGGCTGTGCCGGAGGCCGGACCGGTGGCAGTAACGCTATAATTGGCCACAAACCAGCTTGGCAGCAGGAACTGGTAGGTGAACGACCCATCAGCCCCGGCAATGGCTGTATCATTCAGACTCCAGCTCTGCCCGGCGTCGTCGTTCACAAAGATATTAACGATTTCACCGGGGACCCAGCCGAGGCCTGTCAAGGTGACCGTGGCGCCTGGCGGGTAGTCTGCCTGGTCGCTGGCAATCGTCGCACCGGTTGGAGATGGGGCGGCGACTGCGCCTATCGCTGAACCAAAGGTCATGATGAAGATCATGATCAGGTTCAGGATTCTTATAGTTGTCAGTGATAACTTTCTGGTATTCATTCATCTCTCCCTAGGAATAAACATTAAATACGAAAATCCGGAATAAAAACCCTTCCGGGCAGGCTGTATTTGCCTTGATCGAACTCAGCATTTGCCTCCCAATACGATTAGATAAACTTGCCTAATTGGACAATCGCGCGCGTGCCAGTCTGCGGTTTAGTTCACCTCCGCTCATAATACATTCGAAATGCTGGGTTTTGCCGGCCTATATTGAGTTATCGACGCGTAAACCGGTGAAAATTGAAATTAATGCTCTCTTATTTTAGAGCATATTGTGATCAATGTATGCGAGGAAACTTGGATGTTTTTTGCGAGGAGGTAAAACCCCTCGGTCAGACCTCGGTGGGCAGGTACTCCCCCTGGCCCGGTGGCGAAGCTGTGTGTTCCGTTAGTCTTTCAAGCCTTCTTTGACTGCCCAACGGATCAGGCTGGCCGTGTCAGGCAGATCCAGCTTGCGCATCATCCGGCTGCGGTAGGATTCAACCGTTTTTGGCGAAAGGTACAATGTCTGGGCAATCTCGGAGCTGGTCTTTCCATCTACCACCAAAGGCAGGATCTCGCGCTCGCGTTGGCTGAGGCTCTCAAGTGGGCTTCTGCTGTGCGCCAGTTGGCGATGGTCGATGTAATCTGCGACCAGCGTCTTGATCACCGGTTGGGAGAGGTAAATATCCCCTGCGTAGACGGTACGGACGGCATCCACCACCTCACGACCGGCAGATTCTTTTAGCAGATAGCCACGCGCCCCCGCTTCGAGCGCTCGATAGATATGCTCTGGAGTGCCCAGCATCGATAGAATGATAACGCGCACCTGAGGGGTTCGTTCCCAGATCAGCCGGGTCGTCTCGATCCCGCTCAGATCGGGCATCGAAATGTCCATCAAAATCACATCCGGATGGAGAACTTGAGCGTGACTCAAGGCTGCCCGTCCATTCGCCAGGTTGCCCACGACATTGATATCTGGCTGGGCTTCCAAAAGCACTTGCAACCCGTCCCGTACGATGGTGTGGTCATCCACAATACACACTTTAATCTTCATCGACTGCCTCCTAGGTTTACCTGGACAATTGTTCCCTCACCTGGTTCAGACGAAACGATAAGCTCGCCTCCCACAGAGGCGGCGCGTTCTTGCATGCTCAGAAACCCCCAATGAGGCGCATCGGATGGGGTGCTGATTAAAGCGGTATAAAAACCCAGGCCATCGTCTTCAATGCTCAGGCTTGAGCTCGTTCCGTTCGATACTGTCTTGAGGATTGCCCTTTTCGCATCGGCGTGCTTGGCCACGTTGTTGAGGGCTTCCTGGGCGATCCGAAAAAGGACGGTCTCAACGTTCAACGGCAATCGTGGGGAGAACTCTTCCCCTACAAGCTGTACAGTGATCCCGGTCCGTTGAGAGAATATTCCGCTATACCAGTCCAACGCCGAAAACAGGCCATATTCCTCCAACAATGGTGGATGCAGATCCGCCATAACATCACGCACCTCGCGGGTGATCTCCTCCACGATTTGGAAGGCATCTTTCAGGCGATTCTGGTTTTCCAATCCGGATTCTATGGTCAGCTGGTTAACGGTCATTTGTAGGATCAGGTTCAACCCGGTCAGGTTTTGCCCAATCCGGTCGTGAAGCACACTGGCGATCTGGCGCCGTTCAATCTCCTGGACCTCCTGTCGGTGGAAGGTCAGGAGACGTAAACGCTCTTGTGATTGGCGGATTTCCTCCAGAAGTTGGATCTGATCCTGCTCGGCCTTTTTCCGTTCAGTAATATCGCGTCCAATGCTCTGGATTAACCTGGGATGGCCGTCGGCATCAGGCACCACCGCCACCGTGATCTCCATCGGGATGACTTCACCCGATTTGTTTCGATATTTCCGTTCGTAAGGTGAAAATGTCTTTCCGCTTAATAACCCAAATTTTCTTTCTTCGGTGCTTGGATATTCTTCAGGGAGGACGATTTCCTTGATCGTCATGCCGACCAGCTCTTCCGGTGTATAGCCCAATATGCGGGCGGCTTTTGGGTTTACTTTTTGGATTACGCCTTCCAGGTCGACCAGCAAGATGGCGTCGCTGGCGTTTTCAAACAGCACCCGGTAGGTGAATTCGCTCTCTCTCAATGCCTGCTCAGCCCGCTTTTGCTGGCTGATATCGCGCACCACACAGGCGATGATTAACCCCTGCGCCGTATCCATTGGGCTCAGGCTGATATCCACCGGGATCTCATGACCGTTCTTGTGCTCGGCGTATATATTCGCCACGGCACCCATCTTGCGAGCTGCCGGCTCATCCAGAAAATAATTGTCCATCAGGCGGCGATGCCTGGCGTGATAGCGCTTGGGAAGCAAGATCTGGATGTCTTTGCCGTGCAACTCGTCTCTGGAATAGCCAAAGATTATCTCTGCCTGGTCGTTCACCAGCAGGATTTTGTGTTCCTCGTCCACCAGGAACATGGCATCCGGCGCCAGCTGCACGATCTGCTCGAAGCGGTTTTCCGCCAGTGTGCGCTGGGCAAGCTCTGCCTGTAGCTGCCGGTTGGTTTGTTCCAGCACGGCGGTTTGTTCGGAGACATGTTTCTCTAAATTGTCACGGATTTGTACCAGTTGGGCTTGGTCTCGCTTTCGCTGGGTGATATCTCGCAGGGTGACCAGGCGGCCAATCGGCGTCCCTTTCTGGCTGAGCAGAGGCGAGACATGCAGGTTATAGAAGCGCTGGTCGGCCTCGCTCCCATACGGCACTTCGATTTGGAAACTATCCGGGTTTTTCGAGCCGTTGAGCATCCGTGCAAGCTCGGGAAAGTGCTGATCAAAAGGCTCACCGTTTGGTATCCCTTCTACCTTGCCCAGCATCGTTTGAGCCGCAGGGTTCAAGTCGATGATTCTGTCATGGATATCAAGCACCAGGACGGCGTCTGCAAGCCCATCAAAAACGGTCTTTTGGGCGATGGGTAAGATGTTCAACAGGTGAAAGCGAACCAGGCTGAGGCTGAACATCAACCCTGCCAGGATGAAGGCAAAGGGCGTCCAATCCAGGTATGGGATGGGATTCAGATCGGCCAGATACAGCAAATTGGCAATCCAGGGGATGAAGATCCCGGCCAGGACGAAACCGATCATGCGACGTTCCACCGATCTGGAGCGAACCATCTTGGCTGCCAGCCAGATTGACCCTACCAGCAACAGGCCATAGCTGAAGCAAATCAAGACCCAAAACCAGGGGCCATGCTCGATGCTCAAGATTGAGAAGCCCCCCATTGGCCTGAGAACCACCTGCCGCCAGACCAGGTGGTGTCCCTCGTTGGTCCACACCAGGCACAGCGTCAGGACAGGGATAACCCATAACAGGATCTGATTCCTTGGAGAGCGACCCAGCCAACCTGAGGATCCCCGGTACAGCGCGGAAAAAATCATCCAGGCCGGCGGGATAACCAGGATCCCCAGGTACTCGATCTTAGCCCAGAATAGTTTCGTGGCCAGGTCCGGGCTGGCGATCTCCAGGGCATAACCAACCGACCACAGGCTGGCGGCAAGTACCAGCGCCAGCAAAGCCATACCGCCACGCGCTGTCCGGAATCGCAGGATGTAGTAAGCCAGGATGAGCCCTACGATTGCGCTGATCAACAAAGGAGAAATGTAAGGTAACAGCAGCTGCTTGTCCCTCCAGGAATACGAGCGAAGATTTACCTTTTACACTGGTAAATTGCGCCTAGTTCATTGTTGTACAAACAATTTTCCTCGCTGATATGTTCGTAATTATATCAAATTTATTCAATTAATCCATTTAACAGGAATGACCGGCTATTTGTTACAGTATGTTACGATAATGGCCTTGAGCATCTGTAGGCGAATTGTCGCCCTTGCTTGCCGCCGGTCACCCGGTTACTTAAGGGCTTTAAGCACGCGGTAGCGACCATCCTCCACCGCCATGCTGACCTGGCGAAAAAGCCCTTCCATCATTTTCTCATAGCGGATGAAACGGTTTGCCACCAGCAGCAGCTCGCCCGCGGGCGTAAGTGCAGTCCAGCTCTGGCGGATGAAGGCCGCGGCGATCTGGTAATCCACCCCCTTACCGGCGTGGAAGGGTGGATTGGTGACGATGCGGGTGTAGGTTTGGCCCGTCACTGCACTGAATACGTCGCTAGCCAGCGCCCTGGCGTTGCTCAAGCCGAGCCGGAGGATATTCTCTCTGGCGGCGGCAACCGCCAGCAGGTCCGCATCCAGCAAGTCCACCTGGCCGGCGCCCAGGCGGGCAGCGACCAGCCCCAGGATCCCGTAGCCGCAGCCCAGGTCTGCCACCTGATCGGTAGATGAAACGTGCAATTGACCGAGAAGCAGGCGAGTAGCTTCGTCCAGCCGGTCATAGGAGAACACCCCCGGCAAGGCGGCCAGCCGCAGACTCTCCTGCGGGGTTTCAAGGTCGAATTCGTGCCAGCTTCCCGGCAATATACCAGGCGCTTGCAGCCAGCCCGGCCCGCCAGACCTCCCGGTAGGCCGGCAAAAGCGTGCCACCCGGTTGCCCTTCTTGTAATCCAGGATTGACCCCAGCCCGAACAGGCCCTCGGCATCCTTCAGCGTGGATTGCACGCCCAGATGGTTGGCGCCCGCCAGGTAGAGCCAGGCGCCAGGGCGCAGCGCTGCCCAGGCCTGGGCCAGCCAGCGTTGAGCCAGCTTGCGCCCTTTGGGCAGCTCGATTGCCGCGGCGTCGAAGCTACCGTTTTCGCTTTCCGGCAGGTTTATTTCCCAGGTCAGTCGGGCATTTTGGATGCCGTTGGCGTTCAGCGTGGTGGTAGTCATCTCCAGTGCGATGGCGCTGGCCTCCATGACCCACAGCTCGCCGCGGCTTAGCCGCCGGGCCAGGATGACCGCCGCCGCCCCGTGTCCGCTGCCCAGCAGCAAGACTTTTGCATCTGGGGAAAATCCGGCGTGCTCGGCCAGCAGGGAAGCGGCGGGCGAGACCCCTTGCCAATTTGCCAGGCCCGGCTTGGTGATCACGGCGATCTCCTGGCCGTTCAACCGAATGTCCAGGCGTACTGGGGTATTGTAATCTGTGGCCGGGGTTGCGTTTGAGCCCCCTGTGGGTGTCATGAGGTTCCCGGAAAGTAGATGTTAATGCAGTCGCCATGGTCGTTAACCAGGGCGTTGGCAGGGCGAGCCAGGATCCAACCGATGATGTATACATCACCCACCGAGCCGGAGGCGTTGAGCGCCAGGGCCAGGACCCACGGCAGCACCAGCGCTGCCGGCAGCAGGGGCAGCAGGGCGACACCCACCAGGGTGATCAGGATCAGCGGCGCCAGGCCGATCACCAGGTAGGGGTTGCGCGGGATGTACCAATCCGGCGCGGCGGCGTAGGCGTAGGTGATCTTTAAGCCGAAGCGCGGCCGGCTGCGGGTGATCAGCCAGAAAAAGGCGCCGTGCACCAATTCGTGCAGCAGCAGGACCGCAACAAGCGCCAGCACGATCACCAGAAACGTGACCCACCCGGCTGGTGGGGCGCTGGAGGGTGACACACCGGGCTCTGCCAGTGCCCGCAAGCGGGCTGCCAGCCAGAAAAAGAGCCAGGCGAACAGCAATAGCAGCCCTAGCCCAATCAGGTTCAGCCACAGCAGCAGCCCTGGCTGCTTGCGCAGGTCGATGCTGCGGACGAGCTGGTAGCCGGAGGGGAGGTTCTGGCGAGGCTTCAATGGTGTAGGAATAAATTCCGATGTTGACAACGTCAGAAATTATAACAACGTATTGCTTTATGGATAAGGCTCAGGAGGCATCGATTTATAAAAAATCATCGGCCACGGTAGGCGTAATGGATTGGAAAGTTGGACCTGGTGTCGAAATTTCAATCGCCGAGTAAACTTGCCTCAATTTGACATGCACCCAGTATTGCTCTCTCTATTGACGAAATCCGTCAAGAAGGCTAAAATACATCCATAGTTTGCCCCCAAAAGGCGGGGGTATTTTTTTGCTGTCAGGAATAAGCAGGCTGCGAGATTGCAGCCCGGAGGCTAAGCATGAGCAATCAGTCTATTCCCCTCGAGCCCGAGGCTCAGGATCAAAACACCACCGGCGAGGAGATCAGCGCCGAAGCAGCCAACCTCTCCAACGTCACGGTCGGAAAAGTCACCGCCGAGCTGGTGCGGATGAGCAACAGCGCCGCCAACCAGATCAGCGCTACCGAGGTCGAGCTGCGCAACAGCGCCGCGGCGCAAGTGCAGGCTGACGTGGTCACTGCCAACAACGCTGCCATCGCCATGGCACGGGGGCAGTCGTTGGACCTGTCCCAGACCTTCCTCGGCGCAGCGCAGGTGGAAAAGGCGTCCCTGGAGAGCAGCCGGGCAGCCGCGCTGTACACCCAGGTGGCAGAGCTACACGACTCCCAGGCGGCCGTTCTCGTGGCCAAGGAAGTGCACGGTGGTCCGATACGCACGGCGGTCTTGCTTGCCGGTAGGGTGGAAGGTCCGGTAGAAACCATGGTAGATACCCCGCGCGCCATGCTGGCCGGGCTGTCAGCCGGGATCGGCGTTGGCCTGGTGCTGTTCCTGTTCCAGCTCCTGCTGGGGCGCAGAAAGTAACTCTCGTTTGAAGCGGGACGCCTGGTTGAACTGCCCTGAGGCCAGTTCAACCAGGCGTCTCGGAATACCCACCGGTGGAAGCCGGATTAATAGCCGCAGGAGCGAGGGTAATCCAGCCGGGCTGGGTGAGAGGCGCTCCAAGGAAGGATAAGATGGAAAAAGTAATACTCAAAGCACAACCACGTCAGGTGATCGGGAAGCAGGTGCGGGCGCTGCGCCGCCAGGGCTTGCTGCCGGCCGTGATCTACGGCTCACATTTATCCCCGGTCGCCATCAGTCTGAACCACCACGGTGCGTCGCTGGCGCTGGCGAGGATCTCCTCATCACAATTAGTGGATGTGGATGTTAACGGCGCCAGCCACACGGTGCTGGTGCGCGAGCGTCAGCGGAACCCGGTCACAGGCACCCTGTTGCACGTGGATTTTCAGGCCGTCTCCCTGACGGAAAAGCTGCGCGTGAATGTTGGGCTGCAGTTTAAGGGCGAAGCGCCAGCGGTGACGAACTACGACGGCATTGTGTCGGTTTCGCTGGAGGAGCTGGAAGTAGAATGCCTGGCCGACGATCTGGTGAACTACCTGGAAGTCGACTTGAGCGCTTTGGATCGAATCGGCGAGGCGATCCGCGTGCGGGATGTCCCGCTTCCACCCAGGGTGCAGGTGTTGAATGACCCCGACGAGATAGTCGTGGTGATCACAGCCCCGACGATTGCGGTCGAGGCAGCTGAAGAGCTCGAAGCCGCTGCATTCGAACCCGAGATAATCGAGAAGGGCAAGAAGGAAGAAGAAGAATTCTAGCCAAACATAGTCCCCTGGATTGAAAATCCGGGGGACTTTCTTTTATACAGTTTCTTCAGCCAGCGCTCGTACCAGGTTCAGAGTGATGCGCGCGCTGGCGCCCCACAGCACCTCGCCATCATAGGGTTCGAAATAGGCCACTTTTGCCGGCGCATAGGGCGCAGGCAGCTGGCGCGAGCGTTCGGCGTGGTTTGCCGGCTGCGCCAGCCAGTCCAGCGGAATGGTAAACACCCGGCTGACCTCCGCCTCGGCGGGGTGCAGCTCGTAAGGCCAGGGGATGACCCCTACGACCGGTTTGATGCGATAATTGGTGATGGTCAGGTAATCTTGGAGGCGGCCCAGGAGGCGCACATCCTGCGGCTTGAGACCGATCTCTTCATATGACTCACGCAGCGCGGTCTGCTCCGGAGATGTGTCTTCTGGGTCGGCGCGCCCTCCGGGAAAGGCGACCTGGCCACTGTGCTCAGGCAAATCGGAGTGGCGGCGGGTTAACAGGATGTGCCAGCGCGACCCATATGTGAGGAAGGGGATAAGCACAGCCGCAAGCCTGGCTGGCTCGCTGAGGAACTGCGGTAGGGCAGGGAATTCCAGATAAGGTTCCTGCGAGCTACGATCCAACGCCAGCGATAACCGTCTGGTGATTTCCGCTTCACTCAGATGATTCATGGTCTGTCAATATTTCGCCTTCGTCCTCGATGGAGGTTCCACCTTGCGCCTCGTTTGGTGCTTCGATCCGAATGCTTTTCTTGTAAGAGGCGAGCATGGGGCGTGCGAAGGCCAGGTAGCCTGTGTGCGCAATCATACGATCGGTGGGCCGAAAGCGCTCGGAGACCGTCTTGTAATAGCGCAGTATGATCTCGCACACGTCCACAAAGGCGTAATCGAATTGGTAGAAGGCGTCCAGCAGGCGGGTAATCTGGTTGACCGTGGGCAGAATGGAGCCGAAATAACCGCCCGGTTTGAGCGCTCGCCGCGCTTGCAGCAGATAATCGTAGGGATTGGGCACGTCAAGGAACAGGGCATCCACATTTTGCTCATCGAAGCCCTCAGCGATATCCCGCTCCTTAAAACATACTCGCTCGAGCAACCCGAGCCGCTCCAGGTTCTTGCGCGCCAGGTTTTGCATCTCCGGGCGCTGGTCGTAGGATGTCACTCGCCCATCCTGCCCGACCGCCCAGGCCATGGCGATGGTCAGCGCGCCGGAGCCGGTGCCGGCTTCCACAACGTGGACACCAGGGCCGATCCCCATCGTCACCAGCACGAAGCCAATATCCTTGGGATACATGATCTGCGTATTGCGCTTCAGGTCGCGCAGCACATCGCTCAGCGAGGGCTGCAGGAGAAAGTACATCTTCCCCAGGTGGGTGAAGACCTGGCCTCCCCAGGGCTGGCCGATCAGGTCATCATGACGTAAGATGCCCCGATGCGTGTGCAATTCCTCCCCGGTGGTAAGGCGAATGATAAAGATTTTGTTGGTAGGACTGACCAGTTGGGCCAGGTCCCCGAGGCGCGCGTACGGAGTTGGTTGGATATTTTCTGTCATATGATTGCCGGTCCAGCCGCTTATCTTACCATATTGACCCTAAAAATAGAAAACCTTGACGAATTCATTCAAGGCTGATAAACTAAAACTTGTAGGTGGCACGTGTTGTTCTTTCTGCGGTCGTGGTTGCCGGTCTGAATACAGTACGTGTTCGGGCCGGTCTTGCGTTAATTGCGGACTATAACAGTAGCGCGACGGTAGTGGAAAGCAACGGCCTCAACCAATTTTCAGTTCAACGTAAGGAGAAGTTTTATCATGGACGATCGTGTAGTTGGCACAGTCAAGTGGTTCAATGCGAGCAAGGGTTATGGCTTCATTGAGCGTGAGGGTGGGGCGGATGTATTTGTGCATTACACCGCCATCCAAACCGACGGCTACCGCAGCTTGCAGGAAGGCCAGAAGGTGGAGTTCAGCATCGAGCAAGGGCCGAAAGGTCTCCAGGCTGCTCGGGTGACCATAATCTAAGAACGACATACTAATAACGAAAACTCAGATGGGCGACTTGACCAGGTCGCCCATTTTATTTTTTCTCCGGCGCCTTGCTCAGCCAATAGCCGACGAATAAGAACGCCAGGCTGAGGATCGTCGCCAGGCCAATGTGAAGCGAGCCCAGGCGGCCGAAAGACACCTCAAGAGAATCGCCCAGGATCTGTCCGAGGGCGAATCCACTCCAGGCCAGGAACAAATCCAGTAGCAAGCGGCCGGGGCCGCCCCCCCGCCACAAATGGAAGGCTGCGCCGTAAGCGCTGGATAGGATAAATCCGAAGAGCAATGCTGGTAGCGTCATGATTGTATAATCCCTCCCCCCAGACATACTTCGCCAACGTAAATCACGGCAGCCTGTCCGGGTGTGATATCCCGCTGCGGTTCATCGAAGCGCACCCGGATGCGCCCTTCGGGGAGCAGCCTGACCCACCCCCAGGCCAGCGGCGCTGTATAGCGGATTTTCACCTGGGCGCGGTTTTCATCTTCTGCCGGTGCCTGGCCGGAGACCCAATGCGCCGGCCAGGCGACCAGCTCACTCTGGCCGAGCTCATCTGCACCGCCAACGACCAGGGCGTTGCGCTTGAGGTCTTTGGCCAGTACATATGTCGGGCGCTGGCTGGTAAGCCCGAGTCCTTTGCGCTGTCCGATGGTGAAGAAGGCCAGCCCTTGATGTTCCCCAATCATCTCGCCCTGCGAGTTCAATATCGGTCCGGGTTGTTGGATGCCAGGGACATTACGTTGCAGGAAAGTGCGGTAATCCTCTTGACCCAAAAAACACAAATCCTGGCTCTCGGGACGCTCCGCCACGGGTAAACCGAACTTGCGCGCCAGCTCGCGCACCTGCGGCTTTGTGTATTCGCCCAGCGGGAACAAGGCGTGGTTGAGCTGCTCTTGACCGAGCACGTGCAGCACATAGGACTGGTCTTTCCCGCTATCCGTGGCACGCAGGATCTGGATCGCTGAGCCATCTGGGTGGGTTGAGTCCCGATGCAAGCGGTCCATACGTAGTCGGTCCCGACGTAGTCGGCCCCGACGTAGACGGGCATAGTGTCCTGTGGCCATGTAATCGGCGCCGAGCGCCAAGGCGCGCCGCAGCAGAAAGTCCCAACGTATGGAGCGGTTGCAGGTCAGGCATGGGTTGGGTGTGATCCCTTGCGCATAGCCATCCTTGAAAGAGTGCACCACCGTCTCGAAAAACACCTGCTGTGCATCCACGGCGTAGAAGGGGATGTTCAGCAACGCCGCCACCCGCCGCGCCTGGGCCATGGCGTCGGGCGTGCAGCAGCGGTTGTCGTCTTGCCGACCGCTTTCGCTCCACAGGCGCATCATCATCCCGATGACTTCATAGCCCTGCTCTTGCAGCAGGGCGGCGGCTACCGAGCTATCCACGCCGCCACTCATGGCAACGACCACACGGGGAGGGGTATTCATAGGGATATTATACCTGCTGGGGCGTATACGAGAATGCGCGTACGGGCGAAGCATCCGGCGGGCAAATCACGCCATTCTCTCATGCACAATTGCCGGATGGCACGAACGCGGTGCGTAGGGACGGGTCTGGGGATGGGTAATTGGAAGGTGTGGTTAGGTGCAGACCCGCCCCTACCGGAGGGCGTGTTGCTGGCGTAGGGACGGGTCTGGGGATGGGTGATTGGAAGGTGTGGATAGGTGCAAATCCGCCCCTACCGGAGGGCATGTTGTTGGCGTAGGGGCGGGTCTAGGGATGGGTGATTGGAAGGTGTGGATAGGTGTAGACCCGCCATTACCAGAGGGCATGTTGCTGGCGTAGGGGCGGGTCTGGGGATGGGTGATTGGAAGGTGTGGATAGGTGCAGACCCGCCCCTACCGGAAGGCACGAACGCGTTCCACCATTGCCGGCATGCGATCCAGAAAAGCCTCCACCTGCTCAACAGTGGTGCTGGTACCCAATGTGACCCGCAGCGAGCCTAAAGCCCATTCGCGGCTGAAACCCAGGCTGGTCAGCACCTCGGATGGCTCGGGGTCGCCGGTCTTGCAGGCCGAGCCGGATGAGCAGGCAAAGCCTTCCAAATCCAGCATCATCAGCAGCGCGTTACCGTCCACGTTACGGAAGACAAAGCTGGCATGGTTGGGTAGGCGCAGGCTGAGGTGCCCGGTGAGTTGCGCCTCGGGGATCTCCTCCAGCACACGCGCGATGATCCGGTCGCGCAGCGGCTGCAGGTGGGCGATGCGCTGGTCGCGCTCAACCTGCGCCAGGTGGAATGCTTCCGCCATCCCCACGATGTAGGGGATATTGTGCGTTCCAGCACGCAGACCGGATTCCTGGCTTCCACCCGTCAGCACTGGCAGGATCGGCGTGCCATTGCGCACGTACAGCGCGCCCACGCCTTTTGGCCCGTAGAATTTATGCGCACCCAGCGCAAGCAGGTCTATATTCAACTCTTCTACATCCACAGGCAGATAGGCAGCCGCCTGAACCGCATCAGTATGGAATATGACTCCGCGCTCCCGGCATACCGCGCCGATCTCGCGGATAGGATTGATCGTGCCAATTTCGTTGTTGCCGTACATCACAGACACGATGGCGGTAGTCGGTCGCAGGCGGTCGGCTACATCCTGCGGGCTAACCCGGCCTGTTTCATCCACCGGCAGGTACTCGACCTCGAAGCCGTGCAGGCGCGCCATTTGCTGGGCCGTACGCAGCACGGCATGATGCTCCACCGGGCTGATCAGCAGGTGATCAGCGCTGTTCCTGGCGCGCCTGGCCAGCGCTGCCCCGCGCAACGCCAGGTTGTCGCTCTCCGAGCCGCAGGAGGTAAAGATCACCTTGCCGGGAGAACAATTCAAGCCTTCGGCCAGGGTCTGGCGAGCGTTTTCCAGCGCTGCCTCGGCTTGCTGGCCGTAGGCATGCACCGAGGATGAATTGCCGAAGATCCTGCTGAAATAAGGCAGCATGGCCTGCAGCACACGCTCGTCCACCGGGGTGGTAGCGGCGAAATCCAGATAGATTTTATCGGTCGGGGGGTTCATGCGTTTACCTCATCTTCCAGGCGGCGCCGGGGATACGACCCCAGCACGCGCAGATACGTAGCCAGCTCCCCCAAATGCTCCAGAGCGCGCTGGCAGTTGCGCTGTGCCTGGTGCCCGGCGAAGTCGATGTAAAACATATATTCCCACACATGACCCGGGATTGGCCGAGATTCGATCTTGGTCAGGTCGATCTCTCGCAGAGCAAATACTCCCAGCGCCTTGAACAGCACGCCGGGATAGTTCTTCAGGCTGAACACGATCGAAGTCTTATAATCGCCAACTTCGGTGTCCGGAATCTCAGCAGGTTGGCGTGCCAGAGTCAGAAACCGAGTGTAGTTTGCCGGGTCGTCTTCCATATTTTTTGCCAGGATTTGCAAGCTATTCACCTGGGCTGCACGCCGTGAGGCCAGCGCCCCGGCGTGAGGGTCATTTAGCTCTCGGACCAGCCGGGCGCTGCCGGCAGTGTCCGCTTCTGGCACCACCTCCACACCCAGGCGCTTGAGGTTCTTCTCGCACTGTGCCAGCGCCTGCGGGTGAGAATAAATTCGGTGGATGTCCTCGATCCTGCTTCCTGGCAGCGCCAAGAGGCAGTGCTGTACACGCAGCGGGTATTCACCAACGATATACAAGTCATGTTGGAGCAGAAGATCGTAGTTGCGGTGTATGCTGCCGGCTAACGAATTCTCGATCGGCAGTACGCCATGCGTGCAGGTACCCTGGCTCACCGCCTGGAAGGCCTCGTCGAAGGTTTGGCACGGCCGCGTCTGCACCGTGGCGGGAGCGAAGAACTCCAATGCGGCCAGCTCGGAATATGCCCCGGGTTCACCTTGAAATGCGACGATGATCTCATCCATAATTATTATTTACCTAAACTCCGTTCTTAGTTTTATCCGGAATAAACGAGCTATACGCCTCGAGACACATGGAATTAACAGAAATTATGCTGATCGGTTGAATTTTACACACCTGCAAACGCTGACAGCGGATTTACCGAACGGATTGAACGGATTCTACTTTTGTTTTTGCCACATGAACAGTAGCATTGAACCGATAATCCGCTCAATCCGTTACTCAAATCCGTTGTCTGATTTTCACCGTGAGCAATAAACTCCTGGTCAAGCCAGTATTATATAAGTTTGGAAAGTTCAAGCTAAACCACATGCTCCAGGAAATAAGGCGCCATCACCCGCCACCAGGGCCAATCGTGGTTTACATCGTGTCCCCAGATGTCGATCCAGGCGGGGATTTCCTTCTCCCCCAGAATACGCTTGAGGGTGTAGGTGTCGGCCAGCATGGCGTCTTCCCAGGCGCCTTGCCCGCAGCACACGATGATCTGGCTCTGGCGATACTGGTCGAGATACCAGGGATCGTTCAGGTTGGGTAGATAAGCCAGCGGGCTGTTGAAATACACGTTCTCATCGCTGTAATCGCCAACGAACATGCTGAGCTGGTACAGACCGCTGATGGCAATGAGGGCGTTGAACACCTCCGGATGCCGGAAAAAGAAGTTGACCGCATGGTAGGCGCCCATGCTCACCCCGGTCGCCAGGCACTTGGCGTCTCCACCGCAGTGTTGGTGGATGAACGGAGCGACTTCATCGACGATGTAGCGGTCGTAATCCTGATGTCGGCGCGCCCGGTCAGCCGGGTGGGCACCCCAATTGGCCCAGGATTGGTTGTCGATGCTGTCTACGGTGAACAGCTTGATCTTACCGCTGTTGATGTAGCTGCGCACGGCTGTAACCATGCCGAAGTCCTCATACTCGTAGAACCGCCCGCCCTGGGCCGGGAAGGCAATCACTGGTTTGCCGTAGTGGCCATAAACCTTGAGCTCCATATCCTGGCCCAGGCTGGGGCTCCACCATCTATGGTATTCAACATGCATTTGACAGGCTCCTTTTCCGCCATGCCGTGCGGGTCTGGCTGGAGTTATTACCAAGATATCTG
>Ga0154774_1136_pt4 | contig 17283 bp, 16 predicted proteins | sample Rifle2008BG16ft_FD_105782 | JGI IMG/M metagenome (GOLD analysis project Ga0154774, IMG submission 105782) | Chloroflexi bacterium RBG_16_57_11
TCCTGACCAATTTTATCATCTCCACGTGCAATTAATCGCGAACTATCGCAACTCTTGCTTAATAGGTCGGTTGTAGTATCCGGGCCAGCCAGATCATCTCGGATGAAATATTGGTTAGCTCACCGCGAAATAAAATCCCCATACAGCGCCTCGACCTGGAAGCCGGCCCGCTGGAGCAGGTGCTCCAATTCATAACGAAAGAAGCAATGGAAGCGGTTGGGTTTAACCCTCCAGATCCTGGCATAATTTGAGAAGACCGTGTATAATTGATAATGATTTACAATTTCATTGACGATGATTGACCAACATACACAAACCAATTTGAGCGATGAGTGGCTGGCAGCCCTGCAAGCCAGCGGTTACCGGTTAACCGCGCCGCTGCGCGTGCTGGTGGTGCTGCTGGCGAACAGCCCGCGTGCCCTGGAGCCGGTCGAGTTATACGACCTGGCCCGGCGAGAATACCCGCGCATGGGGCTGGTCACCGTGTATCGCACATTGGATAAGCTGCAGGAGTTGGCGCTCGTGCAGCGCGTCCACCGGGTGAACGGCTGCCACATTTACCTGCGGGCAGCGCAGGGACATGAGCATGTCCTGTTGTGCTCTCGCTGCGGGCGGGCGGTCTATTTCAATGGAGATGATCTTTCCCGGCTAAGCGCCGATCTGGCACAGCACACCGGATTCACCATTCAAGAGCACTGGCTGCAATTTCTAGGCCTTTGCGGCGACTGCCAATCCTAGGTTCTGTGTCCCAGTACACGTCGAGGCAATATTATTGGAGCGGAACAATGCGTAGGATGGCGATTCTAAATATTCTCATGGCGCTTGTAGCTGCAATTTTATTCGCTGCCTGCGCTTCAGCGCCAACGGATGATAACGGCTTGAAGGTTGTGGCATCGACCACGCTGGTGGGTGACGTTGTGCGGGAGGTGGGTGGTGGGCATATTGACCTGAGCGTGCTATTGCCGGTGGGTGCGGACCCGCATACCTTCGAGCCGCCTCCGCAGGATATGGCGGCGCTGAGCGAGGCGCAGGTGGTCTTTGTCAACGGGTTGGGTCTCGAGGAGGCGCTTAACCCATCGCTGGAGGCGAACGTCAAGGGTAAGGTGGTGGAGGTCTCGCAGGGCATCGAGGCTCTGCCCTTTAATGATAGACACGAAGGCGATACAGGTGAGGGTGATGAGCACCTGGCAGGTGACCCGCACACCTGGATGGATCCAAATAACACTATCCTCTGGACGCAAAACATCGCCGCCACGCTGGCGCAGAGCGACCCGGCGAACGCCAGCAGTTACCAGGCCAACGCAGAGGCTTACATAAGCAAGTTGAAGGAACTTGATAGCTGGATCCGCCAGCAGGTAGAGCAAGTGCCTAGTGAGCACCGCAAGCTGGTGACCGACCACGCCGTGTTGGCCTACTTTGCCAAGGAATACGGCTTCGAGCAGGTTGGGCTGGTGGTGCCTGCCTTGAGTACGAATGCATCTCCATCAGCTCAGGAGTTAGCGGCCTTAGAGGATGCGATACGGGAGCTGGGTGTGCGGGCGATCTTTGTGTCAAAAGAAGTCAATCCGGCAACCTCCAGTCAGGTAGCTCAGGATACCGGCGTCAAGCTTGTTCCGATCTATTCCGGCTCCCTGGGAGAGCCGGGGAGTGGAGCTGAAACCTACCTGGATTGGATGCGCTATAATGTAAATGCGATTGTGGAGGCGCTAAAGTAACTTGTATCCACACGTTCATCATCGACAAGATCAGCCCATCCTGGATGTGCACAAGTTGAGCCTGCGCTACGATGGGCATATGGCGCTCGAGGGGATTAGTTTTCACCTGCACGTCGGGGAGCGTGTGGCGGTCGTCGGACCGAACGGTGCGGGGAAAAGCACACTTTTCAAGCTGATCGCCGGGGTGTTGGCACCAACCAGCGGGCAAGTAAGCGTGTACGGCTCCGGGCCGCGCGGGCATGTGTGCATCGCCTTTATTCCGCAGCGCAGCCAGGTGGATTGGCGCTTTCCGGTCAACGTAGCGGATGTGGTCATGATGGGACGCAGCGCAAAGCTTCGCCCGCTGACCTGGCCCGGTAAGCACGACTGGCAACTTGTGCGAGAGGCGCTGAGGACGGTGGAACTGGGAGACCTGGAAAAACGCCAGATCGGGCAGCTCTCAGGTGGACAGCAACAGCGCATGTTCATTGCCCGAGCCCTGGCGCAGGAGGCAGAGCTGATGTTAATGGATGAGCCGCTGGCTGGGCTGGATGCGCCATCGCAAGAAGGTTTGCTCTCGTTATTGGCTCGCTTGCAGGAAAAAAGGGTCACGGTGATGGTGGCGACTCACGACTTACAGCAGGCTGCGCAATATTTTGATCGCATCTTATTGATCAACCAGCGAATTATCGCCTTTGGAATGCCGGAACAGGTATTGAAGCCACAGACATTGGTCCAGGCCTATGGCGGGCGGTTGCGGTTGGTGGATGGTGAGATGGGTATGCTGGCGATGGATGATACCTGCTGTGAGGGGGGCGAGGAGCATGAACATGCTCATTGATTGGCTGGCTGAGCCGATTTCATATCCATTCATGCAGCGAGGGCTGGCAGCCGCCATACTGGTGGGTGTTGTCTGTGCGGTCGTCGGCACGTACGTTGTGCTGCGCGGTATGGCTTTCTTCGGCGACGCGCTGGCGCATACCATCTTGCCCGGGGTGGCGCTGGGTTACCTGGTGAGCGGAGGAGCAAGAGATGTCTTGTTTTGGTGGGCGCTGGGGACGGCGATTTTCGCCGCCTTGGGGATCGGGGCGGTCAGCCGGAACACTCGCATCAAGGAGGATACGGCGATCGGGGTAATCTTCGCCGGGATGTTTGCCCTGGGGATCGCGCTCATCTCTACAGCTCGCAGCTATGCGGTCGATTTGAGCCATTTCCTGTTTGGAGACGTTTTGGGGGTCTCAAACCAGAGCCTGTGGAGGATGGCGATCTTTGGCGGGTTGGTCCTGGTGACGATCTTCATGTTCTATAAAGAGTTCCTGACCTTATCCTTCGATCCAGTACTGGCCGCGACGCTGCGCTTGCCGGTGGGCGTGTTGAACAACCTGCTCCTGGTGTTGATCGCAGTGACGATCGCGGTTTCAATGCAGACAGTTGGGGTTGCGCTAATGGTGGCCATGCTGGTCACTCCAGCGGCGACGGCATATCTGCTCACTTACCGTCTTCCGGTGATGATGGCGCTCGCAGCTGGTCTTGCCACTTTCTCGGGGGTGGTCGGATTGTATCTATCTTATTACCTGAGCATTGCCTCGGGGGCGGCGATCGTACTGACGGCGACGGTCATCTTTTTCGTTGTGTTCTTGTTCTCTCCAGGTAGAGGGCTGGTGTGGAGTAAGGGTAGAGTATAATCGGAGGTCTGAATCTCAGCCAAGGAGTAAGACCGATGGATTTCAAGCTGCACGCGCCATATCAGCCGACCGGCGACCAGCCGGAGGCGATCCGCCAGCTGGTGGAGGGGATCGAAAAGGGTTACCACGACCAGGTGCTGCTGGGAGCGACCGGGACCGGGAAGACTTTCACCATCGCTGCGTTGATCGAGAAGATCAATAAGCCGGCGCTGGTAATGGCGCACAACAAGACGCTGGCGGCGCAGCTCTACGCCGAGTTCAAGGATTTCTTTCCAGAAAACGCAGTCGAGTATTTCGTATCATACTATGATTACTACCAGCCTGAAGCCTACGTACCGCGGCACGATCTTTATATCGAAAAAGATTCGGATATCAACGAGGAGATCGAGCGATTGCGTCTGGCAGCGACCACCGCCTTGATGTCACGCCGGGATGTGGTGATCGTAGCGTCGGTGTCGTGCATCTACGGCATCGGCAATCCGGAGGCGTATGGACGGGTGGTGATCAACCTGGAGAGCGGCAACATCTACCGGCGCAATGCATTGTTACGGCAACTCGTTGAAGGGCATTACGAGCGCAATGATCTGGAGCTGCGCCCAGGGACTTTCCGGGTGCGCGGTGACAGCCTGGACGTTTGCCCGGCTTACCAGGACAAACTCGGTTATCGCATCACTTTCTTCGGGGATGAAGTGGAGAGGATTATCGAGTTCGATGTGGTGACCGGCGAATTACGCCGGCAGCTCAGCACCGCAGCGATCTACCCGGCGCGCCATTTCATCACCGACCAGGACAAGCTAAAGGCGGCTATCTCTGATATCGAGACTGAGCTGACTGAGCGGGTGAAGTATTTTAAGACCAACGATCAGTTGCTGGAAGCCCAACGCATCGAAAGCCGCACGACTTATGACCTGGAGATGTTGCGCGAGGTGGGCTACTGTTCGGGTATCGAGAACTACTCGCGTCACCTGGACCAGCGAGCAGCGGGGACCTCACCCTGGGTCCTGATGGATTACCTGCCGAGCGAATATATACTGGTCCTGGATGAATCGCACATGACGGTGCCGCAGATCCGTGGCATGTATAATGGTGACCGCTCGCGCAAGCAGACCCTCGTCGATTACGGTTTTCGCCTCCCATCCGCGCTGGACAATCGCCCGCTGACCTTTGGTGAGTTCGAAGAACGCATGGGTTATACGATTTATACCTCGGCTACACCTGCACCCTTTGAGATGCACCGTGCTGATCAGGTGGTAGAGCAGATCATTCGCCCGACCGGGTTGGTCGATCCGGGGGTCGAGGTGCGTCCGGTCGAGGGGCAGGTGGATGACCTGGTGAAAGAAACCCGCCTTCGAGTGGAGAAAGGGCAGCGGGTGCTGGTGACCACGCTGACCAAGCGTATGGCAGAGAAGCTGGCGGATTATTTGATGGAGCTCGGGATCAAGGTCCACTACCTGCACTCTGAGATCGACACTCTGGAGCGTGTGGGCATCCTGCGCGACCTGCGCTTGGGAGTCTTCGATGTAGTAGTCGGGATAAACCTGCTGCGCGAGGGGTTGGACCTGCCAGAAGTATCTCTGGTGGCGATCCTGGATGCCGATAAGGAAGGTTTTTTACGCTCGGAGACGGCTTTGATCCAGACCATCGGACGTGCAGCCCGTCACGTAGAGGGCAAGGTGATCATGTACGCCGATGTGATGACCGATTCGATGCGCCGGGCAATCGATGAGACCAACCGGCGCCGCCTCAAGCAGGAGGCTTTCAACCAGGCGCATGGCATCCAACCGGTGAGTATCTTCAAAGCAGTGCGTGACCTGACTGACCAGCTCTCGGTCAAGGCGGTAGCAGAGGTGAGGGGAGAGTACCGCGTGCGAGGAGTGGCTTCGTTGGAGCGCAATGAGCTCCAGCGGGTGATCGTCGAGCTTGAGAAGCAAATGAAAGAAGCAGCGAAAAACCTGGAGTTCGAGAAAGCAGCCGCGCTTCGTGACGAAATGTATGAGCTGCGCAGTATCCTGGCGGAGGAGAGCAATGTCAAGCCGTGGGAGAAAATTCACCTGCTGGCTGGCGGGGAAGAAGAATAAGCGATTGAATTTGGGATTCGAATGTTCATCCCTCTCATGCGCAACTAATCTTGACCTGCAGGGTTGTAAAAGCAGAATTAAACAACCGGAAAGAGCCATTCCGGAAAAACTCGAAGGAAAAAAGGAGAGAATGAGATGGGATTTGAGATTTTGTGCATGGCGATCATCGCACTGTTTGTGGGCATGGCGATTTGCTTCGGTGGCTATCGCTGGTTTATGCTCCTGCTGCCAATTTTTGGCTTTGTCTTCGGCTTTGGACTGGGGCTGGATACCATGCAGTCGCTGTTCGGCGCGGGCACATTTGCCACCGTCACCAGTTGGGTGGTCGGCTTCATCGTTGGGCTGGTCTTCGCCGTGTTGTCCTACCTGTTTTACTTCATTGGGGTGGCGTTGCTGGGCGGCATGCTGGGCTACGCCATCGGCGTTGGGTTTATGGGACTGATCGGGTTTGACCCCGGCTTCCTGACCTGGGTGGTGGGGATAATCCTTGGCATTATCTTCGCCATTGCCACAATTGCACTCAATATTCAGAAGTGGGTGATCATTGCCGGCACAGCATTCGGTGGCGCTGGGGTCATCATCGGCACATTCTTGATGGCTTTTGGGGTCATCCCTCCAGCAGCCTTCGGTGCGGGGGCAGTTCGGGCGGCGATTGCAGACTCATGGTTCTGGTTGTTAGGTTTCCTGTTGTTGGCAGCATTGGGCCTGGCGGCTCAGGTGTTTACCGGGCGCAATTACCAGGTTGAAGCCTACGAGAACCGGATCGATTTCCAGACATAGCTTACCTCGTAACCGAACTTTTTTGCGATGCCCCGCCAATATTGTCCTTGGCGGGGCGAATTTTTAATGAAGTTGACCGATATTCGCTTTTAGGGGTTACAGGTATAATACTGGTAGGATCGTTAATGGTTAGCTTTAGGAGGTATTGGTTTCTGATGTGGTACTTTCGCAGCCCCCTGATCGCTTTTGGTGAAGATGCCCTTTCGCATTTGGACCAGAATATCTGTAGCCGGGCATTTATTGTTACTGACGCTGTGATGCGGGATATAGGCCACCTACAGCATGTGATCGACCGGCTGCAAGGCAGCGGCGTAGTGTGTGACTCCTTCGCTGAAGTGGAGCCGGACCCTGGTGTGGAGATCGTCCAGCGCTGTGCTGCTCGGATGCAAGAGTTCGCACCCGATTGGGTGATCGGCTTGGGCGGAGGATCTTGCCTGGATGCGGCAAAGGCAGCCTGGTTCTTGTACGAGCGACCGGATGTGGACCTGGCGGCGGTCACACCTTTTGAGACCTTTGGATTACGGAACAAGGCTCGCTTTGTTACGATACCGACGACAGCCGGTTCAGGTGCAGAAGTGACAGCCGCGGCAGTGATTACGGATATCGAAAAGATCAGGAAAATGGAGGTTGCCTCCTTTGAGCTGATCCCGGATGTGTCCGTTGTCGATCCCTGGTTTTCTTCCCAGCTTTCTCCCCGTCTAACCGCTGACACAGGCATCGATGCAATGACACATGCCGTTGAAGGTTTCACCAGCACCTTTGCGAATGATTTCAGCGATGCCTTATGCCTGCACGCCGCCAGACTGGTGTTTGAATACCTGCCACGCGCCTACCATAAAGGGATGCATGACCCTGAGGCGCGCGAAAAAATGTCGAACGCGGCTACAATGGCGGCGCTCGGTATGGGCAACAGCCATATCGCCCTGGCGCACGCGATGGGGCATAGCGCGGGCACGGTTTTCGGCCTGCCACACGGTCGCCTCACAGGAATGTTTCTGCCATATGCGATCGAATTTACGGCCAAGGGTGGGGCCGGGCGTTACCTCGAGCTGGCGCATGGCTTGGGCTGGGCTGCTGACGATGAAGCGCAAGCGGCAAACATGATCGTTCTGGCGCTCCGTAATCTGTTGCGCGAGGTCGAGCAGCCGCTGAGCCTCAAAGAAGCCGGGATTTCGAAAGAGGATTTTGCCGCGAACCTGGATAGCCTGTGCGACCGGATGGAAATGGATAGCGCTCTGGCTACCGGACGCCGCTTCCCCTATCGCGAGCAATCGATGCACCTTTTCGAATACGCCTACGAAGGTAAATCGATAGACTTCTGATTTGTAACCTGATCAAATTTCCAGGCCTCGGCGGGTGAGAGATGAGATCGCTTGAAAATGCAGGATGGGATCGGGGAAACCATCATCGCAAACGTGTTGGAGTTGCGCTTGGCGGGGGAGTTGTGCGTGGCATGGCGCATGTAGGTGTGCTTTCTGTCCTCGAGGAGGCGAATATCCCGATTGATTTTGTGTCCGGGACCAGTGCAGGGGCAATCGTGGCGGCCTGTTTTTGTTCGGGAATGGAATCTACACGACTGAAAGAGTACGCCTGGAAATTTACCTGGTGGCGGCTTCTCCGGCCAATCTGGCCAGTTCGGGGCCTGGTCAGCTTTGCTGGAATGACCCAATTGTTGACCCGTCAGCTTGGGAACCAAATGATTGAAGATCTGAAGATACCCTGCGTGATTGCGACTACGGATATCGAGCGTGGCGAGCCGGTTTACTTGCGACAGGGACCGCTGGCTCTAGCGGTACAGGCGAGCTGTTCTGTGCCGGGGTTTGTCACTCCCGTGGAATGGCATGGGCGTTGGCTGGCCGAAGGTGCAATTTCGGATATGCTGCCGGCGGAAATCCTGCGCCAGATGGGAGCCGATTACGTCATCGGTGTGGATGTCTTTGCGTTTAAAATCCGCCGCTGGCTAGGACCGCTGGGTTATCTCATCGCCGGGCTTGAGATCGCTCTGGAGCGCTCAGGCTTAGGGGTGGATGAGGCGGATTGCCGGATAGCTCCTCCGTTGGCGGGGAAGACCTACCTACGTTTCTCCAGGCGTGACGAGCTGTACAATCTAGGCCGGCAAGCTGCCTTACTTCAACTGCCTGCCATATTACAAGACCTGGGTTTGGAAAATACCACTCCAGCCGGGCGCTCGCCTGCCCGCGAGAGCCAACCGACAAGCGGTCAGTATTAACGGATCGAAGATGCGTATCCTTTCCCTGAGCGATACCATCGTATCTTTAATCTACAGTCCATTAATTCGCAGCCGCCACGAAGGTGTGGATATCATCATCGGCTGCGGCGATCTGCCGTATTATTACCTCGAGTATGTCTTCACCAGCCTGGATGCCCCTTTATACTATGTGCGAGGCAACCATGATAAAGTTCTTGAACACAGCTCTGCCGGACAACGCGTTGGGCCACATGGCGGTATCGATCTGCATTGCCGTACCTGCTCCTATAAGGGGCTGCTATTGGCAGGCATTGAAGGAAGTTTACGTTACCGGCCTGGACCTTATCAGTATACTCAGGCGGAGATGTGGTGGTATGTTTTAGGTTTGATACCGGGATTGTTACGCAACCGTCTTGCCTATGGGCGTTACCTGGATGTATTTATCACTCACGCACCTCCGGCTGGTGTTCATGACGCAGATGATTTACCACACCGTGGAATTAAGGCCTTCCGCTGGCTGGTGAATGTTTTCCAGCCCTCGTTGCATATACATGGGCATATACATATATATTTTCCGGGGGCGGAGATGGAAACGAGGGTTGGGGCGACTCGTGTCATTAACAGCTACGCCTGGCGCGAAGTAACCATTGATGTCTAACGGCAAACCAGCACCGGTTGGCAGCTTTTTCGCAGCACCTCATCCACCGTGCTACCCAGCACAACCTCCAAAACCGGCGCCAGTCCATAGCCTCCCAGGATGACAAAATCGCACTCATCATTCCGACAGTTACTTAATATTGTCTCCCCCACGTTGCCGCTTTCGATGCGGTATTCTGCATAGATACCGTGCTCTTCCAGATAGCTTCTCGCTTGCACCAGGACCTCCGCCGAATTACGCACGCCATCTTCCACGATTACAACGGATATTGGAATTTGCCATTTTCCAACCACGTAGGCGGCGATGAACAGGGCTTCCCGCGCTTTTGGGCTACCGTCAAAGGCGAGTAAAGCCCGGTTGAGCGCAGATACGGTCTGCGGTGTTGCCATCACCGGACGTGGACAGCGCTGGATCAGATTGTGAAAGCCAGAGCTCAGCTTGGCAAGTGGCTGGGGCGCAGGTGGGTAGCTCAAGTTGACAATCACCAGGTCGGTCACGGTGGCTCGCAGGCAGGTTTGCTCAACCACATCTCCTGCGGAAAGAACCAGCCGGCCGGGGAGGTTGTTTTCCTGGCAGCGTCGCTCGAACTCGGCCTGGATTGCCAGCGCCGTTTCGCTGGTCATATCGGATTCCTGTGGGACGACATGGAGTCCATATAGGCTGGCATTTTCACGGCGAGCCAATTCGATCGCCTGACTCAGAGCATACCAGCCATCCTCTTTGCCATTTACCGGAACCAGGATTTCCTGGAAGAGGTGATCGGGTGAGCGCGCCGCCAACCTCTGCTCGCGCCATTGGCCAGGTCGAGGCCCACCTTCCAGCGCTTCGGGCAAGATCAGATCACGCAGGCGGCTGAATAAACTGGCAGTTGCGGAATTGTGGGCTCGCGCTAAATGCCCGGCAATATATTCGTCGCGAACCGGAAGTCCAAATTGCTCCTCCAATTCGCTACGGTGCTCAGCGATCCAAAGGTAAAGATCGGTCTCTGTGCGATTTGGAAAATGGTGCAGGATGCCCAGGTTGCGGATGATCTGGACAACCGGCAGGTACACCGTATCGTACCAGTGAGCCACTGCCTCCTGGTAGGGTACCTCGCGCTGGAGCTCAAGGCCCATAAAGTGTCGATGCACTTCGATATGCTCTATCAACCTGGGGTACCGCCCTGGGATCGTGACACGCAAGTCGGCTTCGGAGCGGTACTCGTTCAATCGAGTTTGTTCAAGGAACTGGTTATATTCAGCAATCAAAATCAGATCATCCGGCTTGACGTCCGGGTTGAGTGGGGCGCGGGTGTACACCTCGGTGACATAGGCCTGGATATATTGTGCGCCCTCCCGGCGGGCAACTGAAACGCGATGATTGCCATCCTGTACGAAGTATGTATTACCGATCTGATACACCTCAATCGGGGGAAGACCGATCAGACCATTTGCAGCCACCTTCACCCGCGCCCAGCGTTGTGGGTTGATTTCCTTACCGGGCAAGAAATCTCGGGTGAAATCTGAATACCGGCCGACACTGCCTACGATCGCCTCCAAGCGAATGTCTTTAAGGCCGCGCTCGATGCCTCCCTGTAGCCTGAGCATCTGGCGTACCTCATCGAAGGACAGTAATTGGGTCGATTCACCGGTCAGGCGCGCCAACAGTTGTTTTAGCTGAGCCTGGTTTCGGGCGCGCTGGAAATCGTCCAGAGCAGATGAAAAATCGCTTTGATTGCCTTGATCAGTCATGAGCTTATTTTACATGGAATTTTCCCCGCGTGATACAATCCTGGTAAATCCATCACACGTTCCTTAATCGAGGAAAACTATGGCGCGTCCTAGATTATCATTTTTTTGTGAATTAGAGACTGAGCCATTGGAGGGTTTGTTCAATGATGTGCTCATCCAACGCCTGGTTTCACTCAAAGCCACAGTCTGTCTGGGCATTTTAGACCTTAGCCAGGAGCGGGCTGCTGTTGTCCGCCGCCTGTACCGGTCGGGCGTGCCGGTAGTGGCCTGGCTACTGCTTCCCAAAGATCAAGGCTATTGGTTTAACGCTCAAAACTTTCCGCAAGCGCTGGACCGATACGAGCAGTTCCGCCTGTGGAGCGCAGAGCAAAATCTGGTCTGGGCAGGGGTTGGACTGGATATCGAGCCGCATATTCGCGATCTCGTTGCTCTCGAGAGAACCCGTGGACGGATGATTCTGAAGATGTTGCCGCGCCTTTTTCATGTTCGGCAAATGAGACGTGCCCGCATGGCTTATCGCGCCCTGGTTGCGCTGATCCACGCCAATGGCTACCCGGTAGAGAGCTACCAATTTCCCCTGATTGCCGACGAGAGGCGTGTTGGATCGACTGTCTTACAACGTCTGGCGGGTGTGGTCGACATATCTGTGGACCGGGAAGTGTGGATGCTTTATACCAGCCTGCTGCGTCCGAATGGCCCTGGGATCCTCGCAAGCTACGCGCCTGAAGCGTCTGCACTCGGGCTTGGCGTAACGGGTGGTGGTGTGGTGGAGCCTGGACTTTCAGCACCGGCGCCGCTCACCTGGGAAGAGTTTGCCCGCGACTTGCGTCTGGCCTGGCTGTGGTGTGACGATCTGTTTGTTTTCTCACTTGAGGGCTGTGTGGCGCAAGGTTTCATTGATCGTTTGCAAAGCTTCGATTGGGATTTGCCAATCCTCACACCCGACGCAGGAAAGGCCCGTGTAGATGCCTGGCGTGGGACGATCCAATCCGGGTTATGGCTGGCGCAGCGACTGCCGTATATTATCCCCGGGATGGGAGCAGGGCTTCTGGTCTGGATGGGATTGAAGCGTTATCGGCGGCTGCCTCCCTCTACTTGACGTATAATATGTCGATATGCATTGTGCCTCCCACTAAGGCTACAGGCGGGAGTGGGGTTTCTTTACAACGACTCGACATTATGCTTCGGACCCCGAGTTCGATCTTACAGGAGACTGTGTTATGCGATCTGCAAGCCTGTTCTGGGGCGCTGCCCTGGTAATCCTGGGAGGTCTGTTCCTTCTAGGAAACCTGGGCGTCATCAAAGTCGATGTATGGGGTGTGATCTGGCCAACGGCTTTGATCTTGCTTGGCATCTGGCTATTGTGGGGGCGGCTTTTCCGGCGCAATCCGTCCACAGAGCACGTAAATGTACCCCTGGATGGGGCGACTCGCGCCCAAGTCCGGCTCAGTCATGGCGCAGGTCGTCTGATGGTTTCTGCCGCAGCCCCGGAGGGCGACTTGATGGAAGGTGAATTCGACGGTGGTCTGGACTTGCGCACGCGCCGAAAGGATGACCTGCTCGAAGCCGAACTGCGCTCGCCGGTTCGCGGCTGGGGGTTTTTGGATTGGGGTGGGCATGGCCTGGAGTGGAATGTGCGTTTCAATCCTCAGGTTCCACTCACCCTCAGGCTGGACACTGGAGCCAGCGAATCGATCCTGGATTTCGGCGACCTTTTGGTGGGCGATTTGAATCTTCAAACCGGCGCCAGCTCTACTGAGCTTATGCTACCGTCACGGGCGATCTACACTCGGGTAAAGGTATCCGGGGGAGCGGCGTCGATCAAGGTCCGCGTGCCATCCGATGTAGCAGCCAGTATCCGCTTTAGTGGCGGACTCGCTAGCCTGGATGTAGACAGGCAACGCTTTCCACCATCGGGCAATCTGTACCAATCCTCTGATTTCGATATTGCAAAGAACAAAGTCGAGCTTGTTTTCGAGGTAGGCGCAGCTTCGGTTGAAGTACGCTAAGCAGGACTTTAGCTCATGAAACCAAATGAACAAAATACTGCCGAGGGAATCTTGTTTACCGATATGTATCAGCTAACCATGGCCCAGGTCTATTACCGGACAGGTATGCAAGAGAAGTTGGTGCAGTTCGATCACTATTTTCGTTCTTATCCGGATTATGGAACCCATAAAGCTGGCTATTGTATCAACGCCGGGCTTGAATGGCTGTTGGATTGGATGAATCGAGCGAGGTTCGGCCAATCTGACCTGGACTACCTGCGTAGTCTGAAAACTCGCACCGGGACCCAGATGTTTGCCGAAGATTTTCTGGGCTGGTTGCTGAAATACGGCGATTTCTCCGCCCTCAGCCTGTGGGCTATTCCGGAAGGTCGCGTGGTCCACCCCAACGAGCCGCTCACCGTGGTGCGTGGGCCGTTGGCGATGGCGCAAATCCTTGAAACCTCGCTGCTCAATCATCTCAACTTCCAGACGTTGATCGCTACCAAAGCGGCGCGTATCCGGGAGATTGGTCGTGGCCAGATTTTGTTGGAGTTTGGATTACGCCGCGGGCATAGCACTGGGGCCAATGCCGGCACACGCGCCGCCTTGATCGGTGGAGCCGATTTCTCTTCCAATGTCGGAATCTCAGCCGTCCTGGGATACCCGCCTAAGGGCACGCACGCGCATAGCATGGTCCAACTATTCATCTCCCTTGGGATGAGCGAACTGGATGCCTTCCAGGCATATGCTGAAATCTACCCGGATGACTGCACATTATTAGTGGATACTCTCGACACGCTGGCGAGCGGCATCCCAAATGCGATCAAAACCTTCGAGGAACTGCGCCGGAAAGGACACAAGCCGGTGGGCGTGCGCCTGGATTCAGGCGATCTGGCCTACCTGAGCATCCAGTCAGCCATCCAGCTCGACGCGGCTGGATTCAATGATGTGTCGATTGTGCTTTCGAACAACCTGGATGAGCTGGTGATCTGGCAGGTCATCACCCAGATCGCACAAGAAGCGCCACGTTACGGTGTGGATGCTGACCAGCTGATCCGCAGATTGGTTTACGGAGTAGGCACACGCTTGATCACCTCCTGGGGAGAGCCAGCATTGGGTGGAGTTTACAAGCTGGTTGCCGTTTGTGACCAGGGGAGCTGGCGACCGGCTATTAAGATCTCTGAGTCGCTCTCAAAAACACCCAACCCGGGCGATAAGCGCCTTTGGCGGGTCTATGACCGCCGCGAGAAGGCGACCGCCGATTTGATCAGCCTGGATGAGGAAGACCCTCGCCAGATGGATACGATCCATCTTCGCCACCCGACCGACCACACCAAGAGTCGCGTCTTGCGTGTCAACTCAACGCTTGAGATTGAGCCACTCCTGGTCGAAATATTACGCGAAGGTCAACGGGTGTATCCGGTTCAAGATATCGAAGCCTTGCGCCATCAACGGCAGGCGGATGTCGATCGACTCGACCCAGGTGTCAGACGTATCATGAACCCACACATTTACCATGTTTCGTTGACACAAAAATTATGGGACTTGAAGCAAGCCTTGATACAATCATCACTCTCCGGAGGTCCGAATGAAGTGGCTTGAGTCGCGAATATTATGGGGCTGCCTCTTTATTGTGGGTGGAGTTCTCTTTTTATTACAAAACCTGGGTTTCCTTTGGTTGGGAGACCTGTTCTGGACCGTGTTGCTCGGATTGGGTAGCCTGTTCTTCCTGTCATTTTTTCTCCAAAACCGGGCACACTGGTGGGCGCTGATCCCTGGTTTTACCTTGTTGAGCCTGATGACTGTGACACTGTTGAACTGGCTCATTCCGGACCTGGGAGGTAGCTGGGGCGGGAGTGTCATTCTGGGCGGAATTGGGCTGAGCTTTTTCATCATCTATCTGGTTGACAAGGCAAACTGGTGGGCTTTGATCCCAGGCGGTGTCCTGCTCACCCTGGCGGCGACGGTGGGGTTGGAACAATTTTTCCCCGGGTTGGAAACGGCAGGGGTGTTCTTTCTGGGTTTGGGCCTGACTTTTGGACTGGTGGCCATCCTGCCTAATCCGCAAGGTGAAATGCGCTGGGCATGGATCCCGGCCGGGATCCTGCTTCTTGTCGGCGTAGCATTCATGGCTGCAACCGGCGAGCTGTTGAAATATATATGGCCTGTGGTGTTGATCTTTGCCGGGGTATTTCTTCTTATCCGCTCTACGCGCCGCTGAAGCGATCCATAGGGATGGAGCATCCGGCGAACGCCTCAAGATTAATGATAACCAGATTTTCGGATGCTTCGCCCAGACTAACAGGAGGTTTTGATGGGTAAATCCGATTGGCAGCCTCGCAGCCATAGAAACCGCAGCCTTTTCTGGCCGTTGACCTTGATTATTCTTGGATTGGTCTTCTTGACCTACAACTTGGGTATGCTGAGTAATGACCTTTGGTCCACGTTGATTAATCTGTGGCCCTTGCTGCTGGTGTTCATCGGGCTGGATGGGCTGCTCAACCGTGGCGGGATTGTCTGGCCATCGCTGATGATCGGCCTGGGGGCGATTTTCCTGCTGAATAACTTTGGATACCTGGTGCTGGATGTCTGGCAGGTGATTTTCAGCTTGTGGCCGGTATTGCTCATCGCGATCGGCTTTGATTTCCTGATCGGTCGGCGCTCTTGGTTTCTCTCATTGGTCGGGGTAGTGGTCGTCTTGGCGATTCTGGTAGGCTCTCTTGGGCTGATGAGTAACCAGGCTTCTGCCTCGTCGGGGCAGGAAATCAGCTACCCCTTAGAAGGCGTTGAGCAGGCCCAAATGGAATTCTATATCCCGGTGGGGGCAACCGTGCTGAAAGTAAGCGCACAGCCAGATGTCTTACTAACGGGGGAAGTGCCTGAGGGCGGGGGGATTACTGTTCAGGAACAGTTCCTGGTGCAGAACGGCACCGCAGCGTTAAAGCTGAGCGCCAATGGCGCGTTGCTGACGGTCCCAGGCGTCACCAGCCCGTATCGGTGGGAATTCATGGTTGCTCCTGAGGTGCCATTGGAGCTAAAGTTTAGCCAGGGGGCGGGATCGGTCAACCTGGATCTAACCCAATTGAGCCTGAGCGAAATGAATACCAGCCTTGGGGCAGGACGAATTACCGTGTTTCTCCCAGACGACCAGAGCTTTTCAGCGCATCTTTCTGGTGGGGTAGGCCAGCTGGTTGTGATCGTGCCAGAAAATGTGGGTGTGCGGATCAACTCCGGCTCTGCCATCACGGCTTTCAGTGTACCGGATGGGTATGAGAGAAATGGCAATGTGTACACATCGCCGAATTATTCCTCCGCCGATGATCAGGTAAATTTACAGCTGGATCTGGCGATTGGCAGCGTGGTTGTGAAGGAACAGCAGTTGCCTTAGGTGTCAATCGAAAGGCGCCGGGTATTCGCCTTGCGCTCGGCTCCCATTGACCATCGCTCAGCAAACTTGGGATTAAATACCTGAAGCCAGGATCATTGATCCTGGCTTCAGCGCTTACTCTCTCTCACCGGGATCATTGATCCCGGCTACAATATGAGGCTCTTACTTGTACAACAACGGCACGATGGTGGGGTCGTCGATGTTGGTCTTGTCGTACCAGTAAAAGCCGGTATCGATGTTCTTGGGCAGGGTCTCGCCGTTGACGGCCTTGACCGCCGCTTCGACGCACTTATAACCGATGCCGACCGGGTTCTGGGTGATGGCGCCCGCCTCAGTGCCAGCGCGGACAGCGTCCATCTGCTGCTGGCCGGAGTCGTAACCGATCACCACGATCTTGCCTTCCATACCCAGCTCCTTCACCGCGTTCAGAACGCCGATGATCGATCCTTCGTTGGCACCGAAAAAGCCCTTCAGGTTCGGGTGCGCCTGGATGATGGCCTTGGCCAGGTCGGTGGACTTGAGCTGGTCGCCACCGCCGTATTGGGTGTCGACGATGGTGACTTTGCCGGCGTACTTGTTGTTGATCTGATCGGTAAAGCCCTTGACGCGGTCGATGCCAGTGCGGCTGGTCTGATCGTGGGCGATGACCGCCACTTCGCCTTCGCCGCCAATCAGCTCAGCCATCTTGTCTGCCGCCAGAGCGGCCGCGGCGATGTTGTCAGTGGAAGCGGTGGACAGTGGGACGTCGCTGTCGACGCCAGAGTCAAAGCCGATCACCGGGATGTTGGCGGCCTTAGCCTTCTGCAGCAGGTCCTCGAAAGCTTTGGAGTCAACCGCAGCCAGGCAGATCGCGGCGGGTTTCTTGTCCAGCGCGGTCTGGAACATTTCGACCTGCTTGTCGACCATGGCCTCGCTCTCGGGGCCTTCGAACGTGATCTCGACGCCCAGGTCCTTGGCGGCCTGCTCGGAGCCCGCTTTAACCGCCTGCCAGAACTGGTGCTGAAAGCCCTTGGAAATCACGGGGATGTACATCTTTTCTGCAGGGGCAGCCGGCTCCTCAGGCATGGGGGCTT
>Ga0154774_1127_pt4 | contig 17249 bp, 17 predicted proteins | sample Rifle2008BG16ft_FD_105782 | JGI IMG/M metagenome (GOLD analysis project Ga0154774, IMG submission 105782) | Chloroflexi bacterium RBG_16_57_11
CGCAGGGCTGCCTTGCCCAAGCGGTTGTACAGGGTCATGGTGTGCGGCGCAGAAGCCAGGGCGCCCGTCACTATGTGCTCGGGGATTCTCACCCGTATCCCGTCCGCTTTTGCCCCGCCCGCAACCAGGATATTCACGGCCTTATTGTCATGCACATCCACCCCGATACGCCACAGGATCTCCAGGCTGGCTCGATGAATTTTTACACATTCCTCCAGGCCCATGCGAGCATAATGCGCGCTGGTCATGCTCCTGCCATGCGTTTCAATCATGGTTCAACCTCTCGTTTGCTGGTGATCATCCCGAATTGATATTTCCATACTATCATCTAATATATCAAATGTCAAGTTATGTCCGTTCTGAAATACTAGAACTTGTGATTAGGTGTTTCATGTGGTAAGATTAGGGCAGCGTGATTTTCGCTATGAACAATCCACCGGCGACTGTGGACAGCACCTCCAAGGAAAAAATCTACCGGCAAATGCGGCGGTCGATCATTATGGGGCATCACCGGCCCGGTGAGCGCCTGGATATCGAAGAGCTGGCGGCTCGTTTCGAAACCAGCGTCACCCCGGTGCGCGATGCGCTGCAAATGCTCAGCCAGGAAGGATTGGTGACCATCCGGCCTCGCTCTGGATATTTCGTCGCCAGCATGACCGTCAAGCAGCTCCGGGATTTGCTGGATTTGCGCAAGATTCTCGAGCTGTCGGCGGTTGAGCGGGCTACACAACGCATCACCCCGGAGCAGATCAGCGCACTGCGCTCGGTGCACGCAGGCTACACCGGTGACGACGACGAGTCCTACGATCGTTACACAGATGAGAACCGGCGCTTCCACTATTACGTGGCGCTGGCTTCCGGAAACCGGGAGCTGGCAGAGATGATCGGGCATTTACATGACCGGCTGGCGCGCTTCATGGTGTTACGCCATGCCGGGAAATCCCAGGAGGCTACCCACGCCCGCATCGTCGAGGCGCTGGAGAAGCACGACATCGATCTGGCCCGGCAGGCTCTGCTGGAGGATATCGAGACTTCCCGAGATGCAATCCTGGACGGCGTGCTGGATGAAATCGCTGCTTCAAATATCTAACACCAAAAAGCCATAGATCGGCAAAGACGCAATCCCAAAACTTGAGGATGATATGGAAACCAAGCTCAGCTATAAAAGTAAAGAGGTCATCATCAGCCCGGAACGGCCCTTCACCATCATCGGCGAGCGCATCAACCCCACCCGGCGCAAGAAACTTGCCGAAACCATGGCCCAGGGCGATTTCAGCATCGCCCTGGAGGACGCACGCAAGCAGATCGAGGCCGGGGCGCACGTGCTGGACGTCAACGCCGGCATCCCCGGCGCCGACGAGCCGGCCCTGCTGCGCGGCGCGGTGCAGGCGGTGATGGAGTTCGCCCAGACGCCCTTGTGCATTGACACCGCCAGCCCGGAAGCGCTAAAAGCTGCCCTGGAGGTTTATCCCGGCAAGGCGCTGATCAACTCGACCACTGCTGAAGAAAGCATGATGCAGCGTGTCTTCCCACTGGCCCGGCAGTTCGGCGCCGCAGTGATCGGCGTAATCACGGACGAAAACGGCGTTCCGCCTACGCCGGAGAGGCGCCTGGCGGTGGCCGGCAAGCTCATCCAGAGGGCTGGAGATTACGGCATCCCCCCTGAAGACATCGTGATCGACTGCCTGGCGCTGACCGTCGGCGCCGATCACAACGCCGGTCGGATCACCCTGGATTCTGTCGCCCTGGTGCGCGACGAGCTGGGCGTGAACCTGAGCCTGGGCGCCAGCAACGTCTCCTTTGGCCTGCCGGATCGCAAGATCATCAACGTGGCCTACCTGGCGTTAGCGATCGCCCGCGGCCTGACTGTGGCAATCACCGACCCTACCGTGCCCGAGATCCAGACCACCCTGCTGGCCTGCGATCTGCTCATTGGCCGCGATGAGTACGCCATGCGCTGGATCAAGGCCTTCCGCAAGCGCACCGTGGCAGCACCCGCTCAGTAAAGTTCCCTCTTCTATAAGACACATCCCGAAAACTACACTCGGGATGTGTCTTGATTTGAGTAACTATAGCAGATGGCTGATATCAGGAAATATTTGTGAGAAGGTAGAGGAATTGACCACAAAAAGGTGATGACTATAGAAAAATGTTGTGTTGGGTCTGGAAACAACCCTTTGTAGTACTTAGAATTTATCCCTGCAAGCGTATGAGTTTGTTCCTCGTTATGAATATCTTTCATATAACGACTTGAAAGTATAGTCTCCCCACCGCGCCAGGAAATCGATAAGCCGAAACGCATCATGTCTTGACAGGGGGTTCTCAATAGCAAGGGTTACTAACTTTATCGCTTCATCACTGTGATGGTACCAGTTTGGTCGAGTCTTTCTTTGATTCCAAAGCAAATTGTAGAATTGAATTGAGCGGACTGGTTCATGCTCAAATCTAGTTAACAAGAACTCCTCTACAGAATCCCACCCATGATTACGATATTCAGAGCGCGTAACGTATGGTAGTAAGGTTTCCAAAAGGTTCCATAACGAATTTAAGGTTTCGCTTTCGGGTACGATGGGAAGTATTTCTGCAAAGTGGATCATCTCATCCTGGAAATCAACCGTGTATCCTGCCGCAGATGCTTCATAGGCGCGCCATTCCCAAAACGCTCGCACTTTAGGCCAATATTTTAGGATTACATTTTGATGGCGGCGCAGTATCTGACTGCAGGTAGCAACCGCTAGTCCCCTGGATTCTGGTGTTGTTTTTGTAAAGAAGATTTTTAGCAAACTATCATCTAAATTAATAGGTTTTGGTAACTCTGTGCCACCCAACAGGTATTCCCAAAACAAATGACCAGCCAAATAGGAGATTGGAGAATAAAAAGAGGGCTTTGTAGATTGCCCCTTGGCAGCCAAAGTAATCGCTTGAAGATATTTTGGGCGTAAATAGTCAAACAGATAAATATGGAAAGGGCGAGTTATAAACGAATCCCACGCTGCAGCAAAAAGCAATAGGCTATCACTATCTATTACGTCGGGGAAAATTGCGTCTAGATTGGACAACCACCATTCTTTATTCAGCCAGTAAAGTATATCGGTGCATCCACCAAATACAGAACGAACTGCCAGGCTTGGCTCCAGAGACGGGACAAGCTTATTAGACAGTGTTTTCTGGACCTCATCTTCTAATCGGTTGGCGGCCGAAAAGTCAACATCGCCGATATTCAAGTTGTTTGCACGTACTCGAGCATATTCGATTAGCGCATTGACCGCCATTGGTCGGGTGTAATTGATCGCTACTGCCATTGGATCACTATGCCCAAACTGGCCTTCAGGAGGGCGATCTTCCTCGGGGGTCGGGCTTGGATCGTCCGTTAATATAAGTAAAAGATCTCGAAATCGTTCTATTTGCTCATAGGGCGTATTTTTTCGTAAACCCTTTTCTAATATTTTGACAATAGCACTACGCACCCATTTCCAATTGCCTTTAGTGGTTTCTGAACTTTTGCGAAACGTATCGTTTGCGAGTAAGCTTTCACATAATCCAAGCAATGCATCCCAGTTTGTTATTTCATATTCCGGTTCAGAAAGGTGATTGAGAATAGAAGTCGCGTAATCGGCACGTGCCGCAGCAAGTTCGTAAAGATAAGGAGAATACTTATCGAAGGAACCGACAACAAGCTTGCCTAGAGAACTTGCAAGTCCTTCATATGAGATTTCAGTTGGCCCAAATCTTTGTTGAGAATCAGGTTTCCAATTATTAAGAAATTGGACTAATTCTAATGGTGTTATTTCTGCTAATTCCTGATCGGTTAGGGGTGGAACCTGTTTTACCCAATAACCTTTAGAAGTCCACGTTAAAAAAGTGGGGTGCTCTGGCTCACCCAACTCGACAACTATCTCGCGGAGGATCTCTTGATGGACTGGCAGTAGATAGTCTCTAACCATCCAGAGGCGATCTCGCATCCAACGTTTGATATATTTTTCAATTAGCTTCCTTGTGTCTTCTTCCGACTCGTTTGCAAATCTTTGTGCTAACGTATTTAGTTTAGCTTGTGGTGGGCCATTCAGTATGATACTTAGTATTGTATCTTGCTGTTCATATGTAAGTAAGCGAAATGTGGCTTCGAGAAGTGTAAAAAACTCGTGCCGGATTTCGTCATCTGCATAATTGTCTGGGGTTAGTAAGATTTGTGTGACTATTTCGATGAAATGATCAGGCTTGACGGAAAGTAAATAAAGACCAAGTCTATAAAAAAGTCGATAAGGGTTCGATAAAAACCGGGCGATGATAGGTGATACAAGGTTTGCATCAATTTTTAATTGGCTTTCAAGGCCAGATCTCAAGGAGCTTAACAAATTATCACGATCTCTATCCAAGAAATCTTGACTAGTATCTTCGATTGCGCTGCGCCACCAGGAGGAATTCTTTAGCCGTGGCTGGCTATATATTTGAGCTTCCATGTCTAATAAAGACCTCAAGTTTTCTTCAAGTGTTTCCGAATACTTCAATAAATCCAGATCCTCCAATATCTGTAAGAGTGATCGGCGAAAGTCTTTCCTATCAAGTAAATGTTCCGCGGTGGTTTGCACGGCTGCCCCAGACCAAAACTCATAAGTAGTAGATTCCGGAGGTCCTTTTTGAACAGGAGTAGTTAACGCCTTGAAAAGCGCAAACGTTGGCGCTTTGCGTCTGCCTTCAGCCAATTTGAACATAAGTTCGCAGGATTCATCATCAATATGTGATGCAATAGTTGGGTCCTTCAGCCATTCTAATAGTTTAGGGACTGCCTGTTCAATGATTTCGCTTGGCGTTTTAACCAAAGCATGTAAAGCTCTGGATATGTACCAACCATGACCCTGAAATTCAAGCACATGCTGCAAAACGATTTCCGGAACCTGGTCTGCAACCATATCTAAGTATATTTGAACATCCCAGTGGCGCAAAAATGAACCTTCTTTTGTCTCCAAAGGTAGCGGCGGCGTCTGGAAAAAACCGTGCTCCCAGAGGATTTTAGCCCAGACAGGATTCGGTCCATTGCGAAAGAAATATTCTCGCAGTTCTGGTTTAGTCTTTAGAGCTTCTATGATAATTTCAAGTATTTCTGGTTCTACTCCCGGGTTAGGGGAATGGATATATTTATCAAGAACGGCTGTCTGAGCAAAGAATGGAACAGGCGGATTAGCCATGATTTACTCACCCAACAATAATTCACGGGTAAATAGTTTGTGATATGCCGGGTTGGTTCGGGCATATAGTTGATCCATCCAGACAATAATGTTCCGAGTTCGGTAATCTTTGATTTCAGTTTTCAATTGAGATGGCATCAAGTGGCGCTCAACAGCGTTCTTAGAATAAAGAAAATCTTGAAGTTTTTCGTGTTTAAAGCGAAACCAGCCAGTGCCCTCTTCTTCACTTATAATCCCCCAACTAACAAGTCTTCTTATAGCTCTCGGATGTGGTTTTCCCACCATAAAGGTTCGCCCATCCTCGTTCAGCCCTGCCTGAGCAAGCTGGGCTGCGATTGGGATCAAACCCTCTGCCTCCATTAGGTCTTGTGATCCACTTTCTCGTTCCTCAAGTATCTCTATAAATTTGAGCCATAAATCAATTTCATCGGTCAATTTGTTCAGACTAAAGTTGGGAGATTGGGAGCGTATCTTTGCAATAATTTCCAGATTGAGTAAGTTTTGACCCAGTTGAATCAACTCTTCCGATGGATTCACAATTCCCAACTTACCAAATATTCCCATTGCCGTTTCTGAATCAAGCTGGAAACAATTTAATTCGATAAAACCTGCATTGTTCAGCCTTTCTAATAGTTTTAATTCATGGCTTTCTTTTTTTCGCGAAATAACCAGAATATCAACGTCATTTTGCCCGAGACACTCTACTGCAAAATCCGCCAGGACCATACTCGCAGGGAGGCTTATGATGTTATCAAACTGGTCAATAATTACGGTACAGCCCTTCCACTCGCCAACATGACTAACAGCAGCAGCCAGCGATCCTTTGAGCGAGTAAAATTGTCTCAAGCCGCCCTGATCGTGGATATGAGCTACTTTGCGAGCATCCAAGAAAACTACAGCTCTATTCTTTTCACGACCCCGTAATGCCAAAAAATACCCAATCCCGCTCTTTCCTGTACCTGCATCGCCTGTAAGGAGAACAGCTTTTCCTAAAGTAAAATGTTCTTCTACCCTTTCAATCTCTTGCCGACTAATAGAGTCTGCTACACCAGGAATATGAACATTAACATTTCGTAGAGCGCGCTCTGTACAACTTTGAAATTCCGACAAGATAGTTTCTGGAAAATCGTCGTCAGGTGGTGGTATAAGCAAGAAGTCATATACTAACCGGTCAAACTGTGGGCGATTTGCGGTTGGTGCGAAGTACCGAATATCTCGGACTTCCAGCTTCCAGCCAAATTCTAATTTTATAACTTGTTCCCATCGGGCTTTCGTATCCTCGTTGATTTCTTCGGGGATCGCAAATACAAAGACATCGATTATGTTTTGGCGATTTTTCTTGCAATCACTTTTTAATTTCGATAAAGTGCTTGTCTTTGACGCGGCTACATGAACCCATTGACCATTGTTTAATAGGTAGGTTAGCGAAGTGGTTTTGGCGTCTTTTCCTAAATCGTGCGATCTCGAAGTCGGAATTAATCCCGGAAACTCTGCTTGTCTTAATATTTCAATCGCGAAATCTTCAAAACGATCTCCAGGCAGATTTTGAATTGCTGTTTTGATTAAATCCTGGCGCATTATGATCCTGTTTTGTAACTGCTTTGATTAGCAAATTTATAATAAGCGTTCTCGTCGTATACCCAAACGAGGTTTTACAAGAGAGGGCCTAATTGGTTAAGCGTTCCCGACTAAAAGATAACAGAGCTTTTCACTCTACCGGTAAGGGCCAGAAAAAAACCACCAAAATATAATTATAGCACTCAGATAACACTGTTAATAGCAAAAGAAACTGCATTATTCGCAGCTTCTTCGTAAAAGCTTGTGCCCCAAACGGGTACATTACGTTAACGGGTATTATTGGAGAGTGGGTGGAAAAGCCATACTCATCAGCTGATTCAGGATTGCGCCAAGACTCGCAACGAATTGTGTTAGACGCAACGGGTAGACTAGATTTGAGTAGTAGCAGCCTTGCGGGCCTCTTGCTTCATGCGCCGCACGTGCTTGCGCTGGCCTTTGGACAATCGTTTCTTGGTCGTCTTGCTGGTCTTGTTTGTATCGCTGATTTTGTCTGACATTGTATGACTCCGTTGGGTTTACAAAGATCTCCAGGACAGGGCTACACAGAGCACCAGCCTGGAGATCTGATAAGTCTGGTTTAGCGCCGTCGGGTATAGGAGGTGTTCTGCGACTGCTCTTCACGAGGCTTGGCAATGTTCACTCTGATCGCCCGGTTATCCAGCATTTTTTCATTCAGGATCTTGATGGCGTTCTGCGCTTCTTCATCGCTATTCATCGTCACGAAGGCGAACCCATTCATACGCCCCGTATCACTATACTTGCTGATATCAACTGAGACGACCGTCACAGCCTTGGTAAACAGCGTTCGCACGCTATCCTCGGTAGTATCATACGACAGGTTTCCTACATACAATTTCGTTTCCATCTTCTATTCCTTTACACTTGTTCGACCATCTACCGTTTCTCAAACACGATGACAGTCGTTGAAAGATTTTCCAGGATCAACCGAGAAAAAAAGCCGCCCTTCGATGCAGAATGGCGACTCAATATTTCAAACGCAAATCTGGAATTCGTGTGAATTTATTGTATCAGATTATAACGTGAAAATACCTGCTTTCCAGATGAGGGTTTGCTCATCCAGATAGAGCAGCAATCCTCCTCAGGCCTCCCTTTCATCGATCTAAATTCCAGGTCTTGCGCAGTAAAAACGTGCCGCCTCTCACTGAGACGACACGTAAGTGAAACCTGCCCCAAGTTTGAATAAACGCCGGTATCGTAGTGGGCGCCTGGCTATAAATTATGCCTCAGGCGCAGGCGGTTCCGTCGTCACCGGTGATGAGGAAAGCGGCTCTTCGGGGATGACGAACATCAGGATCAGGTAGAGGATCAGACCCGGCACCACGCCGGTAAAAATCGACAACAGGACGAAAAGCAGGCGGATCACGGTCGCATCAAGGTTCAGGTATTTACCCATCCCACCACATACGCCGGAAATCATGCGCTCGCTGCGCGAGCGATACAGTTTTTTCGGTTCGTCAGACATGGTTTTACTCCTTGAAGTTGATTTACACTACCTTCTACGCAATACCCATTGGAAGGTTGCACAAAACCGGGAGCTATACTGTGATGAGATCTTTTATGAGCTCAAATATGTAAGATTCGATCTCGGGCACATTGATGATATCTTCAATCTTCTTAAATGGGCCATGGGATGTACGGTAATTGATAATTAGCTTCGCCCGCACCGGCCCGATCAACGGCAGGCTTTCCAGCTCCAGCTGGGTGGCCGTGTTGATGTTGATCTTCTGGTCTTTGGGGGTCGGGCTGCCTCTCGGGGTGGGAAGGGGAATGGCCTGTGATCGGGTGACCGGCGTCGGCTCCTCAGTTGGCAAGGACGTTGATCGCCTGGATGGCACTACAATCTGGATGCCATCCTCCAGCTCAGCTGCCAGGTTGAGCGATGCCTCGTCCGCCACTGCCAGGAAACCCCCAGCAGCCTGGATACCATCCTGGACGCGGCTGCCTGCCGGCAGCGTATATACCCCGGGTCGAGCCACCGCACCGCTGAGGTGCACGATCAGCGGTGCGGGCGATGGCGGCGGCACCAAAATCACCGGTTCGCCGCTTGGCTGGCGAGCGACCAGCAAGATCAGGCCGCCGGCCAACAAGCCGCAGATCAGCCCAAAGGTGATTTTTATAAGGTCTCTCATTCCAGACCTCCGGTTTGGGCCGGATATTTACTTGCAGCGCCATCGACAGCCTTGCGCCGATAGCGTCGCGAAAACTTAAGCGTAGAAACTAATAATCGCCGGTCAGCTTCAAACTCAGCCCCAGTCGCTGTCGGGAGGCATCGACGTGCAGGATGCGCACGTCTACCGTCTGCCCCTCGTGCAGCATGCAGTTCATATCCACCGGCTCGCCAGCGGAGCTGAACTCTGAAACATGGATCAAGCCATCCAGGCCTTCCTCGAGCCGGGCAAATGCTCCGAAAGGCACAATGCTGGTCACAGTCGCCACGGTAATCTGGCCTGGCGTATACCGCTCTTGCGCGGTTTCCCATGGATTGGGGTGCATTCGCTTCAGGCTGAGCGCCACTCGAGCCCGGTCCTGGTCCACATGGATCACATAGACCTCAACCTGCTGGCCGAGTTGGAGCACGTCGTTCGGATGGTGAACGCGCCCCCAGGAGATCTCGGAGACATGGATCAAGCCTTCCACGCCTCCCAAATCAACGAAGACCCCAAAGTCGGTTACGTTGGTCACCGTCCCCACCACACAGTGCCCAGGCTGCAAGTTTTTCAACAAACGCTTTCGGCTCCCCGGTTGAGACTGTGCAGCGCGCTCCGAAAAGACCACCCGGCCGCGCTCCTGGTCACATTCGATGACTTTCAAGGTCAGCGACTGGTCAATATACCGTAGCAGCCATTTCTCGATATCAGCGTCTGTGCAAGGCGTCTCGACCAAATGGGAAACGGGTACGAAGCCTTGCAGCCCGTCACCATGCACCAGCAACCCCCCGCGATTACAACCAGAGACGATTAACTCAATCACCTGGTCTTGATCATACAGCTCGGTCGCCTTCTGCCAATCCAGCATACTCAAATCGGACAGGTCTTCGTGATCATTTTCCGATTGATCGGGAGAAGAAGAATACCGTGAATTTTTTACCGGGCGTGCAATCGATTTGGCTTCATCTTCTGCCAGCACCGATTCCCACCAGGATTCATCCATATGCGGCGGTGGTACCACCGTTTCTTCGTGCGTGCGACGTTTGGTTACCATTAAGGATTACCTCCCCAGGTTATTCCCTTTTCGATGATGGTTTAATCTGTGTCGTGTTTTCCATTGCAACCGGCATACCCAATCTAGCCTGTTGCTCCATTTCCAGGATCGCGTTTGCCACGGCTTCGATGGCGACTCTCTGCTTGCGGTACAAATCCGCCTCGGAAAGCGCCAGGCGCATGGCAATTTCACGAACCTTCCTGCCCTCCATGAATTTCATTTCCAAAATATTATATAGAATCCATTCCGCGGTAAAACGCCGTTCTCCCTCTGGACGGACATCCTCGATCGCTTTGCGCAGGATGGCGCGGAGTGCGTTGGTCGGATTGTCCTCGTGCTCATGGGCGGTTTGTTGAACGATTTGCAGGTTTAACAACGGATTTTGTGTAAGCTTCGGACCGCCCCAGTAATGGGTCAGAGCATCCTTGACCCAAGGGGATAAACGTGCCATTTGAAGAGTTGGATCGGGGGCGCTTAGAATCTGGGCGCCGTCATAACTCGAGGCGGCACGCAGCCACTGGATCATATCCATCTGTGGCGTTAGCTCTTCAAGGGAGCGGAACGCCTGTTGCTGGCGATAACGGTCGTTGATCGCCAACTCCGCCCGCTGGCACAGAATATCCAGCGCTTCGCGCTGCTCGGTATCCAGATCGGTGTCCGGATGTCGCATCACACCGAGCAGACCCAGCAAATGTCTGTTTCCATTCTCTCGGTTTGAAAAGATGGGCAACAACCAAAATTCACCCCATGCGAACAGGTCCCTGGCCGCGCCATTTTGCGCTGCAGCTTGCAGCAGATGACCTGGCAACTCTTCTACCTCCAGCGGGTGACCACCTCCAATCGTGATATAAATTTCAATCCCGTGCGTATCGAAAACCGCTGCGAAAGCCTTCGAAGTCTGCAGCCGGTCGCACATTGCGGCCAGTATGGCCTCCAGGAATTGTCTCAAATCTCCCTCGGTCAGCAGGCGCTCGTCCAGAGCCTGGATCAGATCTAAATCCGCGCGGTCCGACCCATAAAACAGCCGCCGTTCCCAATATGGTGAAGCCAGCGTGATCAGGTGCTCGAGGATCAAGATCGAGCCAGCCATGATGGCGGGCATGACGGCGGTAAGATCAAAACCCAAGGCGGCGCCTACCCGGCGGGTGAAGATCGTGATCGCCAGCACCGTGGAGGCGGTAACCGGACCGCGCATCAGCCATTTGAATAACCTGCGCTTAACCACCCGATCTGGCCAGGGGACGCCAAAGAACGCCACGGAATACGCCATGACCACCAGGAAAACGGAGGTCAGCAGATTGCTCACCGTCACCGCTAACCAGAAGAGAAGAGGGGAATGCGCAGCAATATTTGAGCCAAACAGCAGATATGGATATGAGCCGAGGGCTGGCGCCAACGCGCCTACCAGGAGGTACGTCATGCGCCGCCGGCTGGTGCTGGTCACCGTCCTCTGGTAGGCGCGCACAAAGTTTCTCCAGGCAATCACCATCGCAAAGACATAGTAGGTGGCGAATACCCAGGTTAAAGCGGTGCGTTGTAAATGCGGCGCCGGGCTGCCATCCGGGAGCAATGGACCAACCAGGAGATTACCAGGCAAAAGGAATAAGAAGCCGAGGGAAATTAAATAGCCCAGGCGCACTGCCAGCCGGCGCCTGCCGCGAGAAGGACGCCCGGTCGTAGCCAGCAAGGCATCCGAAAAGTGCATATAGGCAGCCGGGAGAAAGGCGATGCCGACCCATTGCAGGCGCAAGAAGAATTCCAGGCCAACCGGCGTGCTGGCTACGCTGCTCAAGGCCTCTGCGATAAATACAACCACAACACAGGAAAGAATGATCGCCAATGAACGGGTGACGCGGTCGCGCAGGTTGAACGACAAAACATACAGCAGCAGCGAGAAGGCCGTAATGGCAATCCCGGCTGTGAGCAAGCTATTGAGTGTGCGCAGCGCGTTGACGATCAGGTCAGACATACATATCGATATTGCAGAGCTTCAGCTACCAGGATTTACAAAAGAAAATACCAATATCCTGATTGGCATAATACAGATCGTTATAACCGCAAAACTCAAACCCCAGCCTGGAGGCGAACTGGATCGCCGGGAAATTCTTCGGCTGCATTTCCAGCACCAGGTTACGGCAGCTCCTGGATGCGCTCCATTCGATCGCAGCCAGGACCAACCCTGTGCCAATTCCTTTGCTTCGCAACGGTCGGTTCACTACCAGATCGGTAATCCAGGCGGTGTATGGGGCTCGACCAAGCGCCAGGCTGGCATATCCGACCGGCTGGCCGTCAAGCACTGCGACCAGGATAGCCGATCGTTGCGCCCACTCGACTTCCAGGGTCTGCGGGGAGCGTGGGTATTCCACACGCACCGGGCGTGGTAAACGGACCTGGCGGAAGGTTGCGGTCACCAGTCCAGCCTCCCAATTGTGGTTGAAATCCATCTGCCAGACATGATCGCTGGCGTAATGATGATCAAGGGCAACCAGTTCAGGTATGTCAGCGGCGATGGCAGGGCGTATCTCTATTTCAGGCATATAACACCCACATGATTATGGGATGGCAGGGCGAATCTCGATTTCGGGCATAGTTCACGCACCTGATTATGGACTGGCGGGCGTTTCAATCGCTCGCGAGACGCGTACCTGGATGACACATGGCTCAGAGGCTTGCGCCTGGTTATCCACCACCACCAGACCGAGCTGATAATCCCCAGGGGAGAGGCGTGTGGTGTCCCAATCGCCAAGCTTCCCACCTTGAACAGGGGTATTGCCGGCCTGAATTGTCAGCCAGATCGTTTCGGACGGCCGCTTGATCTCGAACTTGTAAAAACCAAAATTGGGTAGATCTGCCGTGCCAACCACAGGCACAATGCCACTCACCTCCTCCCCGGCTTGGGGCATGGTGACCTCGATCTGACCGGGAACGCATCCGCTGCCAGAAGGGAGCTCCGGGATCAACAGGGGAGTTGCGGTAAGCGTGCCCTCCGGTTGAGGGATCGCCGCTGGCAAGGTAATCGTCGCCGTAGCTAATAAGTTCAGGGTGGGGGTTGGCAAGGGCGCTACACCCGGCATCGCTGGGGCGATAAAGGAAACCAATACAAACTCACCGACCGCCATGGTTAAGAGTAACACCAATGCACTAGCAGACTGGTTCAGCCGGGATTGTGCGCTTTCGCGCTCCAATCCAAAAGATGCACCCTGGAGTTCTTGCCAGGCAAGAATAAACTTGCGTAGATAATACAGCCCCCCTAATCCAAGAAGCAGGTAAATCCATAATTCAAAGGCGCGAAAAAAACTAATAGCCTCTTCCATCCTGCTACTCGGAGGGTTGCTGGACCATTAAAGCCAATAAAGACTCTGCGCGCCCAGGGTTAGGAGCGCTATTTGAGCCGAGCCATCACGCCCCGGATTAGTGTGATCAGTTGCGGAACGATCATCTTACCTGCCTCCAGGACTTCAGCATGAGTGGTTAATGTGTTGCCGTCCAGGTTGGCTTTATTGCTGAGACCGGAAATCCCCAGAACGCGCGTGCCGCCATGGTGAGCAACTATTACCTCCGGTACTGTAGACATGCCAACCGCATCCACGCCGATGGCGCGCAGGAAACGCAGGTCGGCGGGGGTCTCGAAGGCTGGCCCGGCCAGACAGGCATAGATTCCTTCACGCAGTAACAGGCCATGATCTACAGCAACCTGCCGCGCGAACCCGCGCAATTCAAGATCATAGGCCCGGCTCATATCCGGGAAGCGCGGGCCTAGCTCATCCAAATTAGGACCTCGCAGCGGGCTCAAGCCCGCCATACCGATCAGGTTCAAGTGATCTGTGAGCAGCATCAGCTCGCCCGGCTCAAAATCCGGGTTCACAGCGCCAGCAGCGTTAGTCACGATCAAAATCTCCACACCCAGGCGCTGCATCACTCGCACCGGCAGTGTCACCTGCGCCATGCTGTAGCCTTCATAATAGTGCGTTCGACCCTGCATGACTGCAACCTGCTGCCCTTGCAATTGCCCCAACACAAGCTGTCCCGCGTGTCCGATGATGGTGGAAACAGGCCAATGGGGCAGCTCATTGTAAAGGATTTTGATGGGATTTTCGACGGCCTCGGCCAGGCTGCCAAGCCCGGAACCCAGGATCAGGCCAATTTTTGGCATTTCAGAGGTTCGCGCGCGAACTGCAGCCGCCGTCTCGTCTATTTGCGCCAGTGTAAAGTATTCGTTCATATTCACCTGATCTGTGAATATTATAACATGTACTGTTCCTCTACATTGACTGGCGAAGAACCAGGTTGAAAGCCGAGGCGGCTCTGTCGACCGCCAGATCATCAATCCAGTAATGTACCACCAGCCGAAATTGGCGACTCCCTACCACACCCACCTTGACACCGTGTTCGATCAGACGGTGCTCAACCTGATCTGCCGTAAGCGCCACATCTTCCGAGAGGCCAACAAACACCATATTGGTCTGCGGTGTGTTCGGGCTCAACACGATGCCGGGGATTTCTGCCAAGCAGCCGGCCAGGCGCCGGGCGCGGGCATGATCCTCGGCCAGGCGATCGACCATGGTTTCCAACGCCACGATGCCGGCCGCGGCCAGGATGCCCGCCTGGCGCATCCCCCCGCCCAATTGTTTCCGGATACGGTGGGCGCGGTGAATGAACTCCCTCGAGCCGCATAACACCGATCCCACGGGCGCGCACAACCCTTTGCTCAGGCAAATGGTCACCGAATCAACCGGTTCCACCAGCTCCCTGGCGGGAACGCCCTGCGACACCGCCGCGTTGAACAGGCGCGCGCCATCCATGTGCAGGGCCAGGCTGTGCTTGCGCGCCAGATCTCCGACCGATCGGGTATAGCGGACGCTCAGGGCTACCCCACCGCAACGGTTGTGCGTGTTTTCCAGGGTGATCAGGCGTGTGATCGGATCGTGGGGATCATCGGGACGGATCGCTGCCTCGATATCCTCCACCCTCAGCGTCCCATCCGGCTGGTTATGAAGCTGGCAAGAGTGCACCCCACCCAACGCCGAGATCCCTCCTGCCTCAAACAAAAAGGTATGTGCCTTGTTCCCCAAGATTGCTTCGTCACCGCGGTTGCAATGCGCCAGGATGGCGGCAAGATTGCCCATCGTGCCCGAGGTGACGAAAAGCCCCGCCTCCTTACCCAACATGTCCGCCGCAATTTCCTGTAAACGGTTGACCGTAGGATCTTCGCCGTATACATCATCGCCTACTTCAGCCTGGGCCATCGCCTGGCGCATGGCGGGAGTTGGCCTGGTCACTGTGTCAGATCGTAAATCGATGAAGTCCATCATTGCCTCGCAATTTTTATTTTTTCAGGAGGGCCATCCTGCCTTGCTTCGTAATTGATCCAATAATTGTGCCAGCTCCGGCGGCAATGGCGCATCAAAGGTGGTAGGCAGCTTTGAATCAAGTAAGCGCACTGTGATGCGCGCCGCGTGAAGGAAATGACGCTCCAGCGGTATCGATGAATGTCGTTTGCCATATACTGTGTCGCCCGCGACCGGACAGCCAAGGTAGGCCAGGTGCAGGCGGATTTGATGTGTGCGCCCTGTGACCGGATGCACATCGAGCAGCGTATGCGCCGCAAAGGTCTCAAGCGTGAGGTATTCACTGATCGCTGAGCGACCTTTGTCCGGAGCTACCACCGCCATCTTCTTTCGCACTTTCAAGTCGCGGCCAATCGGCGCCTCGATCCTGCCTTTGGGGGTGGGCGGGCAGCCATCCACCAGAGCCAGGTAAATCTTTTGGATCTTACGCAGCCTGAATTGGTCCTGTAGCCAACGGTGGGCCCGGTCGTTCTTTGCCAGCAAGATCAGCCCAGAGGTGTTCTTGTCCAGGCGATGGACCACACCTGGGCGCTGCTCTCCACCAATGCCTTCCATCTCAGGTGCATGAGCCAGTGCAGCGTGCACCAGCGTCCCGCCGTGGTGGCCGGCAGCGGGGTGCACAACCATGCCGGCCGGCTTGTTCACTACCAGCAAATCGTCGTTTTCGAAGACGATTTCCAGCGGGATCGCTTCCGGGATCAGGCCGCTCGGCTCGGGAGGAGGCAGGTGTACCTGCACGACTGCCTGCCCTTCGAGCACCTGGCCCGCCTTGCGCGGCACCGCGCCATTGATCAGCACCTGGCCATGCTTAATTAGATTCTGTATTCGCGAGCGGGAAAGCTCCGGCAGGCAATCCACCAGGAATTTATCCAGGCGCTGTGATTGCTGCTCATTGAAGACAAAAACAAGCGGGAGAATTTGCCGCTCATCCACTCCGGGCGTCCTCGAGCGATGTGTAAGATGTCAGGTTTCGCCCGCTGTGCTCTTCGTTGCCCGACTCGCCCCCTTTTGGAGCAGCGTTCTGAGTCATCCCCTTCCTTTGCTCTTTCCGCCACAGATCGAAGAACAGGAGGATGAACCCGGTTAAAACACTCAGATCGGCGAGATTAAAGACAGGGAGGTTGAGCACTGAAATGAAATCTGTCACATATCCCTGCTGCATTCGGTCGACCAGGTTCCCCACTGCCCCACCCAGGACCAGCGCCATAGACAGGCGAAGAAGCCATTGCTGGTGGGGTATTCGTGCGTAATAATAAAGAACTGCCACGCAGATCAGCGCAGACAGAAACATAAAGATATCCCCAAAGCCGGGGAGTAAACCGATCGCAGCCCCGCTATTTTTAAGGTGGACGAAACGAACATACTGCGAGACCCATAGCTCAGGGTGAAAAATCTCATCTTGCATCAGATTTACGCGGACAAGCAGCTTGCAAGCCTGGTCGAGCGCTACGATGGCACTGGCGACTAAAAACAAAAAAACATAATCCGCTAAGCGCTGTTTCACGTCTGATCACCTGCATTACTACAAGGGTGTTGGGTAGACCGCATGCGTCACTCGCCGCCTGCTTCCTCAGGTGGCGCTACAGGCAATAAAGAGAGATCGGATTTTTGCTCCTCGACCGGATCATCACCCGTTTCCGGAGAAGCCTGTGAGGCTTTCTTTTCTTTCTCCTGAAACCACATCCCCAAGAATAACACCACCACTCCCAGTGATATACAGGCATCAGCGATATTGAAAACCGGAAATTTACCTACTGATATAAAATCGGTCACATAACCCTGGTAAAGACGGTCGATCAAATTGCCCACTGCTCCGCCAAGCAGCATTGCCATCGCCAGGCGGATCAGCCAGTCCTGGCGCGGAACCTGAGGGTAATAGTAAATGATCGCCACACTGACGACCATCGACAGGACC
>Ga0154774_1122_pt1 | contig 17242 bp, 16 predicted proteins | sample Rifle2008BG16ft_FD_105782 | JGI IMG/M metagenome (GOLD analysis project Ga0154774, IMG submission 105782) | Chloroflexi bacterium RBG_16_57_11
CATCCGCGCAAAAAAAATTCCCAAAATGGAGAATCCCGTTTAAAATGCCAGCCCGCAAACCCCGCTCCCTGATAGTCCGTCATGAAACTGCCGCCGAACAGGCTGAGCGCGCAGCTCGAGAGCTGTCCGCCAGGCCAGACCGCACTCTGCCGAGCTCGCCGCCGGCGCAGCTCAAGGACCGGCTTATAGCCAGAGCTGCCTGGCGTTACCTGATGCGCCGCTTCGATGAGACGGAGGGCGAGATCGTGACTGGCTTCGATCTCCACTTGTTGACCAACTTCTGCATGGCCATCGAACAGCTGGCGCAGCTGAACGTGATGCGTGATACGGCTTATGAGGTCTGGCTGCAGCTGGCTGCCGGGCATAAGAGGCTGGCAGAGGCGGGCCAGGTTGACGATGCAGTCTTTATGGCCATGAAAGTGGTTGATGCTTTCGACGCGGTGGTGAAGCTGGACAGTCGGATCGATCGCAAGGCGGACCTGATCCACAAGCTGAGCCAGTCGCTATATCTCACGCCACGCTCCCGAGCCGGTGTGGCGCCCGCGAAGAAAGAGCCAGAATCGCCTCCGGACGAGCTCGAGCAGCTGATGGACGAATTTGTAGGAGCAGCAAAGAAGGGCAATGATTGATGAGCATCGTGCACAGCGCGCATTCAATTTCTTTCAACACCTGCGGCATACCAAAGGCCGGTTCTATGGCCAGCCTTTTGAATTATTGCCATGGCAGGATGCGCTCATTCGGGATGTGTATGGCACGGTCAATGGCAACGGCTTCCGAAAGATCAAGACGGTCTATCTGGAGATACCTAAGAAAAACGGCAAATCGGAATTGGCAGCCGGTGCGGGCCTGTATCATACTTTTGCCGATGGCGAGCGCAACGGTGAGGTGTATGGCTGTGCAGCCGATCGCAGCCAGGCCAGCATCGTATTCGACGTGGCGGTGGATATGATCGATCAGGTCCCGGCGTTGAAGAAGCGCGCCAAGCTGACGCTCAGCCAGAAGGTGATCACCGATAAAGTGAGTGGAACGTTCTACAAGGTCGTGAGCGCGGAGGCCTATACCAAACACGGGCTCAATGTGTCGGCTTGCGTTTTCGATGAGCTGCATGCCCAGCCTAATCGTGATCTATGGGACGTGATGACCTTCGGCGCTGGCGATGCGCGCACCCAGCCGATCTGGTGGATCATCACCACGGCCGGTGACGACCCGGACCGGATGAGTGTGGGCTGGGAGCAGCACGAATATGCATTGAGAGTCTTATCCGGCGACATCATCGACCCCACGTGGTATGTGGTGATGTATGGCTACGATGGCGACGATATCTACAACGAGGCTAACTGGGCGGTGGCCAATCCATCTTTGGGCACCACGATTACGCTCGACACGGTGCGGGAGTCGGCTGAAAAGGCCAAGATAAAACCGGCCGATGAGCGCTTATTCCGCTGGTTGCGGCTGAATCAATGGATCACGACCAAGCTGACCACGTGGTTGCCGTTAGACCTGTTCGATAAAACGGTTGGAAATTGGACGCGGGCCGATCAGCTGGGCAAGGACTGCTATTTAGGACTCGATCTGTCCTCGACGACCGACCTGACGGCCCTGGCTGTGATCTTCCCTCCCCAGGGCGAGCAGCTGGACTGGAGAGTATTCTGGTACTGCTGGATCCCGGCCGACAACATGGATGAGCGGATCCGCAAGGACCATATCCCCTATGACAAGTGGGCCGAACAAAAATGGGTCACAGCTACGCCAGGCAACGTGGTCGATTACACCAAGGTCGAAGAAACGATCCTGGAGATCAAGAAGTTCCACAATGTAATCGAGCTGGACAGCGACCGGGCGATGGCCACCATGCTGCTGCAGCGCCTGGAGCAGGCAGGGATCACCTGCGTGGATGTACCGCAGACTTATGCCAGTCTAACCGACCCGATGAATCAGATTGAAATCTTGCTCAAAGGCCAGGCAAGATGGGAGGAACCGCTAAAGACTGTCGAAAATGCCGAGAACAACGAAATTCCACAGCCTCCTATCAATCATCTACTTAAAGGCCGCATGACTCATGAGGATAACCCGGTGGCGCGCTGGTGCTTTGGTAATACATCAATTGCCAAAAACGGGCAGGGGTATATCAAATTCGTCAAGGAACACAAAGGGAAATCGGTGGACCGCACCAAACGCATCGACTTGATTGCGGCCTGGGTGGACGCCATGACCAGGGCTCGTTACCACGCGGGAACTTCGGTGTACGAGACCAGAGGATTGCTGGTGCTATGAAACCACGGATCACCCTTAATCTGGCTGTGTTTATCTTTGGATTTGTGTTCTTGGCAGCTGGTCTATACCTGATTTATCCACCGGCGGCCCTGATTGGGCCTGGTCTGATCTTGATGGCAATAGCCCTATTTGGAGGGCGCCGATGAGCTATTTAACGCAATTGTTAGAGCCTCGCAGCCTGGAAAGCGACACACCGATCAATAATACGACGCTCGGAGCCATTCTGGGCGGCTATACTGCTACCACTGGAAAGAGCGTAAACGTTACAACTGCAATGCAATTGGTTGCTGTATATGCCTGCATCCGGCTTATTTCTGAGGCTGTTGCTACATTGCCGCTGCATTTATACCGCAGATTAGAGCAGGGCAAGGAAAGGGCACCAGAACACTCACTCTATCCAGTTTTGCATGATATCCCCAACCCTGAGATGACCAGCGTTGAGCTGCGGGAGACGGTCCAGGCGCATATGTTGTTATGGGGTGTTGGCTACTGCGAGGTGGTTCGCAATGGAGCCGGACAGGTCAAACAATTGTGGCCCATCATCCCCACCCGAGTACGGCCTTTTCGCAATACCCGCAACGAGCTGGTGTATCGAGTGACATTACCTGACAATCACTTCCAAACTCTACGGGCTGACAGAATCTTAAGGATGAGCGCCTTATTGGGATTATCGCCAATCGGACAGGCGCGGGAAGCTCTCGGACTTACTATGGCAGCCGAGGAATATGGGGCACGGTTTTTTGCCAACGACAGCCGTCCGGGCGGCTTGCTGGAACATCCTGGACAGCTATCAACAGAGGCTTCCGCCAGGCTGCGCAACAGCTGGGAAGAGTCGCAAAAGGGACTCACTAACGCTCATCGGATAGCAATCCTGGAAGAAGGGCTAAAGTGGGTGCAGGTGGGCATTGCACCCGAAGACGCGCAATTTTTGGAGACCAGGAAATACCAATTGGATGAAATTGCCCGGCTCTATCATGTGCCTCCACACATGATCGGAGATCTGGATCGGGCTACCTGGGCCAATATCGAGCATTTATCCATTGATTTCGTAGTCAATACCCTGCGTCCGTGGTTGGTGCGCTGGGAGCAGGCTATTCACAAAACGCTGCTTGTCGAGGAAGAGCGGCGGAGATATTTTGCCGAATTCTCCGTCGACGGTTTGCTGCGTGGCGATACGGCCACCCGCTACCAGGCATATGCCACGGCCCGTCAAAATGGCTGGCTAAATGGCAATGAGATCCGTGAGATGGAGAACCTGAATTCAGTGGAGGGGCTCAACACCTATCTCGTGAATGGCAATATGATGCCCGTCGGCGACGCTGGACGGGTTACCAAACCGGTTCCGGCCCCGCAGGGCGAGGAAGAACCGGAGGAGGATGGCGACGATGCCGATGCCAAAGCCGAAGAAGAATGAGGATCAGGATGAGTTTATGGACCGCTGCATGGGCGACGATGTCATGGTCGAGGATTTCCCCGATGAAAAACAACGCTTCGCCGTCTGCCAGCAGCAATGGAAGGATAAGGACAAAAAGGCCATGAAACCAGATCGAGAGCTGCGCTATTTATCATTTGATAATTGGGAGCTGCGCGAGGATGGCGACAAGCCGCCGCGCCTGGTTGGGTATGCCTCGGTGTTCAACCAGGAAGCCGAGATCTTTGGCCTGTGGCGGGAGATGGTGGCTCCCGGGGCTTTTAAGAAAACCATTGCCGAGAACGATATCCGGGCACTATGGAACCACAACACCGATCTGGTACTTGGGCGCAACAAGGCTAAGACTTTGCAGCTATCCGAGGACAAACACGGGCTGAACGCGGAAATCACGCCGCCCGATACCCAGGCCGGCCGGGATGCAGTCACCAGCATCAACCGCGGCGATGTTTCTCAAATGTCGATTGCGTTTCAAACTATCAAACAGGAATGGCAGGAACCGGAGAATAAGAAAGATCTGCCATTGCGCATTCTCAAAGAGATCAAGCTATTCGAGGTCTCGCCAGTGACATTCCCGGCATTCGAATCGACCAACATCCAGACGCGCAGCGGGCTATATCTGCCCGATGGCGAAATCGACCCCCTGGAAGAGGCGCGGCGGCTGATGCGCTGCGCCGAGTGGGGGCTTAACTTGACCGCAGAGCAGCGGCAAATCATCGCCGCGGCTGTGGAACTTTATAAACCGTTCTTATTGGAGCCGGTATATAGCCACTCCGATGAGCCCGAAACCGAGCCAGAAGTGGCGGACGGAAATGACCACTCGAGTGAGCCGGTCTTTCTGCACGATGAAGCTTTCTACTCGGCGATAGAGCGGGAACGAAGACTCGATCAAATCAGACAAACAATCATGGCGGAAACGCCAGGGAGATAAAAATGCCTACTTCTATCGAACTCCGACAGGAACGAGCCAGCCTGTGGGAGCAGGCGAAAAGCCTGCACATACTGGCCGAAAAAGAAAAGCGGGAACTGACCGGCGATGAGCGCGAGCAGTGGGACCGCATCAACGTGCGCATCGATAATCTCAAAGAGACCATCGAGCGCATGGAGCGCATCGATGCCATTGATGACGAGATGGCATCTATCGAAGAGCCTAGCCAGCGCAGCACCCCGCAACCCCAGAGGGTTGAGACAATGGGGCACAATTTCGCTGGTGAGGAAATAGAAAGTCCCCTTCCGAAAAGCGACGAATATCGCAAGGCGTTCGGCGCATACTTGCGCTATGGCCTGGGCGGGATGAAACCGGAATTGCGCGGCGTGCTCCAACCCTACTTCTCCAGCGCCGAAAGGCGCGACCTGGGTACGACCTCCGGAGCTGTGGGCGGAGCGACCGTTGCCGAGGACTTTTACCGGCAACTGTTGGAGGCGATGCTAGCCTTCGGCGGGATGCGCCAGGCCCCCACGAGCAAGATCACGACCTCCACCGGCGCGACTATGCCGATCCCGATGGTGGATGATACGCACAATGAGGGCGCTATCCTGACTGAGAACAGTGCCCTCTCGACAACGGGCGTTGACCCGACCTTCGGGTCCGTTGACCTGGGTGCGTACATGTACACCTCGAAGCTGGTGCGGATCTCCGTCCAGCTCCTGCAGGACAGCGCCTTCAACCTGGAGGCGTGGTTGGCAAAAGCCCTGGGTATCCGCCTGGGGCGCGTCACCAATAAACACTACACGACCGGTACTGGAACAGGACAGCCACAGGGCATCCTGGATGGGGCCGGCGAGGGCGTGACCGATGCCCCCCTGGATATCGACTACGCCGACCTGGTGGCGTTGGAGCACTCCATTGACCCGGCTTACCGTTCGAACGGCGCGGTGTGGATGTTCCATGACACCACGCTGATGACCCTCAAGCAAATCAAGAGCGTCGAAGATGGCCGTCCGCTGTGGCTGCCAGGTTTGGCGGTCAATGCCCCGGACACGATCTTGGGCTATCGCTACATCATCAATCAGGCCATGCCAGCCATCGCCAACAGCGCCAAGGGCATCCTGTTCGGCGATTTCTCCTACTATTTCATCCGCGACGTGCAGGATTTACGTGTCCTGCGCCTCGAGGAACGTTTCGCCGAATATCTGCAAGTCGGCTTCCTGGCCTTCCTGCGGGCGGACGGCGTTTGCGCCTTCCCGAGCGATATGGAAGTGACCACGAATATCCCGGTCAAGTACCTGGAATTCGAGGCCTCGAGCTAGCGAGCTAGTTTATCAATAACCCCTGGCTGGGGAACTACACCCCGGCCAGGGGAACTGGAGAAAATTATTATGGCATATCTGAATGATCGCGTTTTAGATAATGGCCTGACTGTATTAGATACCGAAGCCAACCGGTTGGATATCTGTAGTTCAGAACCAACCACATATGGCCAGGCTACCACAGATGGAGCTGTATCGCTGGGCAATAAAACCTCCCTAAGCATCGGAGTACCATCTGATCGCACCCCAACCGGGCGCAAAGTGACTGTCGCGGCCATCACGGACGGAACTGTCACGGACACGAATACCGCCACCCATTGGGCGATAACGGATACCGGGAATAGCCGATTACTTGCGACCGGCGCTTTAGCATCTAGCCAGGTTGTGACCGATGGAAATACGTTTACTTTGGCTGCTTTCGATATTGGCATTCCTGATCCGGCATAAGGCGAGCAGAAAAAAACGGAAGAAACGCAAAAAATGGCGGCGAAAACGTTCTATCTGATCGACGCTAAAAACAGTGGCGTCGAAAATATGCAGTTGCAGGATGGCGGTAGCCCGCCATCTCAAGCGCGCATTAGTACCGGTTGGATCGTTGGTACGGTGGCCGCGACCCGCTATGCCCGCATGGATAGTCAAACCGAACGAGCCTCAAGCGCTCTTTTGACGACTCCGGTAGAACCTGATAGCGGCCCCAATAACACCCTGGGAGATTGCTTCCGTTCGGTAAACCCGATTTCAGGGACTTTTGCCAATGCGGATTGGTCATTAAGTTTCCAGGTGGAGGGGGAATCCCGCTCAACATCGACCACGGATGGATTACTGCGAATCAGGATTTGGAGAAGCGCCAATGCGGATGGATCGAGCGCGGTAGAACTAACCGGCGCCACATTAACGACCACCCAGTTTACTAATCTCGCCAATTCTGCTTTCCAAACCATCACGGTAACCTGGTCACCGGGCGCGACAAAGACATTAACTAACGAATACCTGTTCATCCAGATCGCCTTTCAGTTAGATGGAGCGGGGAATAATACCAACGCGGATGTGCATCTGGCGGTTGGAAGTTCCTGTTCTATCATTACCAGTAGTTTCACGCATGACCTGACGGCCACAGGAATAGCGACAGGCGCGCCCGCTGTAGACACTCCGGCTCTCGCACAAATCCACGTTTTAACAGCGACAGGGATAACAACCGATGCTCCAACCCTGGGAACTCCCGCGGTCGGCATAACTCACAGTTTGATCGCCAATGATCTTACCGCTGGCACTCCGGTTCTGGATTCGCCCGCAATCGGGCAAATCCATGTCCTGACAAATAATGAGCTGGCGACCGGTGCGCCGTCCCTGGCATCCCCGGCGATAGCGCAAATTCATGGATTGAACGCTACCGGGATAGACACCGGGGCCCCAACGTTGGAAAACCCGGATTTGGCTGAGATAAATAGCCTGATAGCCGATGGGGTGGATACCGGCGCGCCAACCCTCGGGGAGCCAAATATCGGGCAAGTGCATGTTTTGACGACAGGCAATATAGATGCCGGAATGCCAACCCTGGGCGAGCCTGCCATAGCACAAGTCCATATGCTTATCGCAGATGGGATAACGGCAGGCGCGCCGATTCTGGCTCAGCCTGCCCTCGGCCAGGTTCATCTTCTCACCGCCGGCGGGGTAGATATACCCGCTCCAACCGTGGGCAATCCCATCATCGGGCAGATCCATGGATTGATGGCAGATGGGATCGTCACAGGCGCGCCAACTTTAGGAACGCCAATTCTGACAGAGAACGAAGAGGGCGTTGATCACCTATTTGCCAATGACCTGACAGGCGGTACCCCCGAATTGGGAACACCGGCTATCGGACAAATACATGCTTTACTAGCCAATGGGGTTACTGCTTCTGCTCCTGTTCTGGGCTCGCCTGCCGTGCAGCAATTCCATGCCCTGGTCGCTATGGCATTGGCAGCCGGCTCGCCAACGCTTGGCAATCCGGCCCTATCCGAGGGGGGGGAGGCGGAGGTAATCAATGGATTGTTCAAAGGGATGAACCGCGAGCAGCCGAGAAGGATGATTGATCTATGAGCGATATCTTGATCGAAAGCACACCCAAGATCGTCTTTGTCCTGGTTGATTCCTCCGGGATAGAGGTTGCCGGGTTGGGAACTACATTCACGCTCTCGATCTCCAAAAATGGTGGCGTGTTTACCCCCGGGGCGGGCACAAAAGGCGAAATCGGGAACGGATGGTATCACTATAGCCTGCTCAGTAGCGAGACGGACACCTCTGGACCGCTCGCCATTAAGGCCAGCGGCACAGGCACGATTCAACAGAATTTGTTCTATAAGGTAGTTGGGGCTATTTTTGAGCCAGGCGAAGGGCCAAATATTTTAAGTACGGCAGAGGCGGCAACAGTATTGCGCTGCGAGGAGGATGATCCAAATATGTTAATGTTATTACCGCAAGTGAATGCCTATTTGAGGCAAGCGACCGGGCGCTCCTGGGAAGAGGATGAACCGGTGCATGATGAGGCGAAATCGGCGGCGCGCATGCTCCTGGTGATGTGGCATGAAAACCCCGCCATGATCGGCGCGGGCCTGTCGGGGCTCTCATTTGGCCTCCCGGCGGCCTTGATGCAGCTCAAGGTACTCGGGATGGAGCTGGCCGAGACTGAGGGATCGTCATGAACCTCGATGGAAAGGTGACCAACCCAGGCGAGCTGCGCACGCGCATCACCCTGCTCGAGCGAGATGTGATTGTCGAGGCGGGTGGCTTCCAGGTACCTGATCTGGTGGAGATTGCCGAGGTGTGGGCCAAATGGGTGAACGCGCACGGGTCGGAAATCTGGACGGCGCAATCCGTGCAGGCCGAAGCCCCGGCGACGGTCATCATCCGCTACCTGACGGGTCTGGACACATCCTGTGTGGTGATGAAAGGTACCGAATATTTTGAGATCGTCTCGATCGATGATATCCGGGACAGGCATGAATATCTCGAACTAAAAGTAAAGCTTTGGAGGCCTGGCTGAGATGGTCGTACGCGCGAAAATCACTACGAAGGGCTTCGAGGAGTACCTGGAGAAGATCGCCCAGGCCGGGCAGAACGTCGACCGGGTGGCGGATGAGATGCTCGCCGCGGGCGGCGAGGTGCTGCTGGACGGCATGAAACGCAGAGTCCCAAAGGATACCCACAACCTGGAAAGCCACCTCACAGTGGACGGGCCGCACCAGGACGGGAATTTTCACTATATCCTGGTGGGTATCTCGAAAAGTACCGATGCCGACACGGCCCGCTACGGCAACGCCCAGGAATACGGCACGTCCAGCATGCCGGCGCAGCCCTATATCCGGCCCACGCTCGACGCGGATAAAGGCAAGGCACGCAAGGCGATGCTCGAAGTGGCCAAGCGGGCAGGCCTCCCGTGACCATCTGGGAGCTGGTGGAGGAGGCTCTAGCCGATCTGGGTATGCCCGTGGCGGCAAACGCCATGATTCAGGAGACCGGCGAACAATTGCCGGATCAGTATTTGGTTTACTTCCTGGTTTCCAGCCCCCCGGAGCTGCACGCCGACGACGTGGAAGTGATGCGCAGCTATCGGATACAAGTTTCTGTTTACAGCCGCTCCGGCCTGGCAGACCTGCCGGACGTGGACGGAGCGATGACCGTGGTGGGCTTCTCGAGAGGCCCACAGCGGGAACTGCCATACAACATTCTAACCAGGCATTACGGCCTGGCGCTCGAATACGTCTACACGGAGATCCCGGTAGAAGAGATAAGCTCGTAAACTAATTCAAGGAGTAAAGAAATGCCAATCGATTCAGGTGAGTACAAATCAAGAATAGGCTTGGATAGCCTGTATATCGCCGAGGTGACCCAGGACGAGGCGGCGGGCTACACGGCCGGGACGCCGCAATATCTTGCGCCGGCAGCCGAGGCAAGCCAGGAGCCAACCCAGAACACCGTGACGCAGTACGCCGACGACGCCGCGTTCGATGTGATGAGCTCCGAGGGCGAGACGGCGATCGCCCTGACGGTGACCAATATCCCGCTTGAGGTTTTAGCTTTGATCACCGGGCGGGTGTTCGATGCTGTCAACGGGCTGCTGTATGACGATGGGGGAACCGCGCCCTATTTCGCGCTGATGTTCCGCTCGCTCAAGTCGAACGGTTCCTACCGTTACTATGCATTTCTCAAGGGCCGCTTCAACGTGCCCTCCGAGGCAGCAACGACAAAGGGCGAAACTCCAGAACCGCAGACGCTGGAGATCACCTACAGCGCGATCAAGACGATCTTCGAATGGGATCTCAGCGATAGCGTGACTGACGGGGTGAAGCGCATCATCGGCGACGAAGATGCGGCCGGCTTCGACCCGACCGGCTGGTTCACCGCCGTACCGGAACCGTTGTTTGTGGCGAGCAGTTAATGCCAGGCGCACCGATCAAGCTCACGCTCTACGGGCCAAACGACGAGATTGCCGGAGAGCACAGCCGGTCATTCGTGCCCTGGAAGCTGCTCAAGCGGGCAATTCACCTGTCTAAATCGTTCGATGCGGAGGAGATGTCCGAAGAGGATCTGGACTCCATAGCGCAGCTGGTCGTCGATTTCTACGGTGGGCAATTCAGCCTGGAGCAGCTGGAGAACGGGGCGGATGCCGGCGAGATGATGGCTGTCATCGAAGCGATCGTGGCGAAGGCCGGCCAGATGAGCGGTGCGAACGGCGCGGACCCAAACCCTCCACCCCAGGGGTAGGTAATTCTGCTCCTGGGGACACCTGGCTGATCGATCTAGAGGTGCAGATGGTGACGGCTTTCGGCTGGAGTTTACACGAGATCGATGAGACGGACATCGAGAGCCTGCTGCCGTTTATTTTTAGATTCATCGAACCCGAAACGAAAAAAACGAGGAAAATGCCAATCAAAAAAGTTTATTGCGATCAGGTGAATTGGCTGTGACGCCTTCTAATGTGCTGGTGTTCTGCCCTACTTATAAGGTTGATGGCGGCCAGCTGGCCATGGAACCCGAAACTTTGTCTAAAATTCATCGATTGAATTTTAGCGAGCATTTCGATGTTGAGATCGGCACGGACAACCCATATCCACCGCCGGACAACCGCAACGTGCTGCACCAGTACCAGAAGGCGCGGCAGATGGCGCTGGAGGGCGGATACGATGCGCTGCTGACGGTCGAGCATGACATACTTGTCCCACCGGATGCGCTGCAAATGTTATGGGACACCGGAGCGCCGGTGGCTTATGGTATCTATCTCTTTCGTGGTTACCGCAATATCGCCAATGTCTATCGGCTGCACGACATTGAGCGGCCCAATATGGTGAAATATCGCAAGAAATTGGGAAGGGATATTCAGGATGGTGTGATGAAGACTAACGGGGCCGGGATGGGCTGCCTGTTGATCCGCCGAGCGGTGCTCAAGCGGATCGAATTCCGTACCACAACGGAGATGACCGCCCCGGATTTCCCATTTGCCCAGGACTGTGAGGCATTGGGAATTAAACAGGTGGCACATTTCGGGGTGCAATGCGGGCACATCATCAAAGAGCGAGCACTGTACCTGGATACCCGTTATGCTCAGGGATCCAAGCGCCCGAGCACGGTCAATCAACGTCCCTGGGTAAAAACAATGCCTATCCTGGAGCGGCTGCAAATTGCTATATTCAACCGGAGGGGCAAAGCAGACGGTCTCAAGCAGGCGCTCATGGCCAGCGGGCATAATGTGGTCAGTAACGGCGAGGATGCCGATGCCCTGCTGATCGACCATGACATGAACCAATATTCCTTCCGCAACACGATTGATAAGTATTACCGGGAAGGTAAGCCCGTGTTCCTGTACCCACATGGGGCGGCGCCGATCCTGAGCTGGGACGGCGTTTGGGAGCCCTACGAGGCGGTGACGGCCAATCTGGTCACGGCTCCGGGCCAGGCCGAGGTGATGCGCAGGTATGGCTACTCCAGGCCGATAAATATCATCGGCTGGTATTACTGCGAGCAGAGGCCATTCCAAACCCTGCGGACTAAGCAGTCCGAGCAGGGCATGAATATCCTATTCGGCCCGATCCATCCGATGAAGGGCGGCAGCTGGTCCTATCCGGAGGACGAGGCTATCAATCGGCGCACGTTCGAGCGGTTGCTCAAGGTCCGGGGCGCAAAGATTACGGTGCGCTATATCGGCGACCTGGCGGCGAACGGGCTGTGGGAGGCACCGGGCGTGAGCTATACGCAGGTCAAACCCACCAACGATACCGCCGACATCGACCAGGCCGACGTAGTCATCTCGAATGGCACATTGGCCTACCTGGCCATTGCGCGGGGCAGGCCCACGATCATGCTTAACCAATTGAGCGGCGGGCGAGATCTGGTCAAAGATAAAGTCATGCAGGTGGCCAACCTCGATAAATATGCCGATTACATGCGCTATCCGTTCGACGTGGAGGATGCCGCTGATCTGAGTAAAGTCATCGAAGACGCCGGGCAGCACGAGCCGCAGGAATGGAAGCGACTATTCATCGGCCAGCAATTGCAACCGGCTAAATTTTGCAGCTTGCTGGGTAAGCTGATCGCAGAGCAACAGGGCCAGAGCACCAAGCCTCAGCCTGTCCCGGTCCATAAAGCGCAACCCGCCAGGCGGATAGAGAAGGGAATTTATTATCTGCACCGCCACCAGGGCAAAGAGGCGGCGTATATTCACGCCCTGGGTAAGGTCGGATATCGGCTGGTGCAGACGGTCAGCGCGCGGCTGCGTTTCGCATTGGGCGATCTGGATGGATCGCGTTTCGGGAACGGCGAGGTCATCTATCGGGAATGGCTACCTCGGATGTATAAAATCGGCATCCCGGTGTTCATGTACCCGCATGCCGCCCGTCCGATGGTGCAGTGGGATGGGCTGCTGGTGCCCTGGCCGCATACGCGCTGCACATTCGTGATCGCCCCGGGACACGCCGAGGTGATGAAACGATTCGGATATCAAATTCGAACCGAGGTGATTGGCTGGTCGATGTGCGGGCTGAGAGATTTCCAGCCGGTCCAGGAAATGAAAAATGTACTCTTTGGCCCGATCCATCCCGCGCCGAATGGCTGGCTGGCAGACTGCGATATCGACATTAACCGGCGTGCCTTCGCCCGATTAATGCAATATTGCCGGGAGAGCGGTGCAAGCCTGACCGTGCGCCACATCCAGCCCTTAGAACGCAGCGGCCTGACCAAACAGCCAGGCGTGAAATATATCCGCGCCCGGCCGAATGGCTCCACCGCCGAGATCGACGCAGCTGACCTGGTGATCGGGCACCAGACATTCGCCTACCTGGCCATCGCAAGGGGAAAACCGACCCTGATGATGGGCGAGGATACCCCCCCGCATAGCGGGCAGGCCGCATCAAATTTGCGCTTTGTAGAGCATTGGGATGAATATGCCGATTATCTCATGTATCCCCTGGACATCCTCAAAGGGAATACCTCAGATGTGGTAGAGCAGGCCTGCCAGGGCAGCGCCGACCAGGATGGTCGGACGGCTGCAATGGAATGGCGGGATAAATTCATCGGGGAAGCATTCGACCCAACGAAATTTGTGACCAAACTGGAGAGTTACCTATGACAGCGAAATATATGAGCGAAATAGCACCTGGTATCACGCCCGCCCAGCGGGAAAGAGAATTCAAGGCCTTGCTCGAGATCTATGTGAAATTACAACCTGAGTATGTGGTCGAGATTGGCTCCTGGAAAGGGGGCACGTTATGGCATTGGTTGAACAATGCTTCCCAGGGGGCGCATGTGGTGAGCGTGAACCTCAGCCCGAAACAATGGATGTCACCCGATCCGGAGTTTAAAAATAATATCTGGTATCACTGGGTCCCGGATGGCGTGCACCTGCACACCATCACGGGCAATTCGGCTCTTCCGAGCGTTATTGCCAGGGTCGGTTATATCTGCCCACATATTGATTTTCTGTTCCTGGACGGCGACCATTCCTACGAGGGCATCAAGGCGGATTTCGAGAATTACGGGAGCAAGGTCAGGCCGGGCGGGATCATCGCCATGCACGACCTGATTCCACCCAGGGACCGGGCTCGGATCCAGGTGGGCCGCTTTTTCAACGAGCTCAAGGCGGCCGGGTATAAGACTGAGGAGTTGTATTCTATGCCCAACCAGCGTGATATGGGCATCGGAGTCGTGCACATTTGAGCGATCAAGCATCGAACCTGAGCGGAAAAGTCGGACTGGATGTAACCGATTTCAAGAGCGGTCTTGCCACGCTCAACAGAGAAATCCGGGTCATCGAGTCAGGCTTCCGCGCGGCCGCGGCAGGCCTGGGCGATTGGTCAAAATCGGCCACGGGCCTCGAGGCGCGTATCAAAGCGCTCACCGGACAGATCGACATTCAAAAACAGAAAGTGGCCGCGCTGGAGGGGGAATACAAGCGGGTGGCGGCCGAAAAGGGTAAAACCAGCCGGGCAGCTCAAGAATTGCAGATCAGGCTCAATAAGGAAAACGAATCGCTCAATAAGATGCAGGGCGAATTGGGGCAGACCGAGAAAGCCCTGTCCGATATGGAGGGTGAAACCAAGGATGCTGCCAAAGAGGCCGATCAATTGGGTAAAGCGGAGGACAGGGCCGAGAGAGCCACCGGCCGGCTGCGCGGGGCATTGGACAGGCTGAAAGGCAGCCTGAAGAACGTCATCACGGATTTCAAGGCGTTGGGGACCCGGGTGCTCAGAAGCGTGGCGCTCGGGATCGCTGCTGTTGGGGCAGCGGCGGTGGGGGCGGTGATCGGGCTGGCCAGGTTCATCACAAATGCGGCGAAAGCGGCCGACGAGATATTCGAGAGCGCCGAGAAGCTGGGCATCTCTACCACACTTTTCCAAGAGTTCAGCTTCATCGCCGACCAGGTCGGAACGGACGTGGAGAGCGTCGGGCGCGCATTTGCTCGCACCACAAAAGCGATCAAGGAGGCGGATAAGAAGGGCAGCCCGACCGCCAAGATGTTCGAAGAGCTGGGCGTTGGCGTGCGTGATGCCAATGGGCAGCTGCGCGATAGCCAGGACGTGTTCTTCGATCTGATTGGATCGCTCGGCGATATCGAAAACGAGACCCAGCGCGAGATCCTCGCCCAGCAACTGTTTGGGAAGAGCTACCAGGAATTGATCCCGCTGATCAACCTGGGGGCGGACGGCCTGGCGAAAATGACCGACGAAGCCCACAAGATGGGCGCAGTAATGGATGAAGAAACGGTCAAAGGGCTGGCGGATCTCAATGATCGCCTGGCGGCGCTCAAAGGCGGGTTCAAGGGACTGCTCGGACAGATGGCGGGCAAGTTACTACCGACTGCCAATAAGGTGTTGGACGCATTCCAGGCCTGGCTGGCCAGCCCGGCGGTGCAGGCCGGGATCAAAAATATCTCCGAAAAAATAGGTAAGCTCGCCGAAATATTGGGCAGAGTGATCGATAAGCTCCTCAAGGGCGACATCAAGGGGGCATTATCCGAGATCATCCCCCCGGCGACGGTCGAGCAGATCGCGAATTTCGCCAAGACATTCAGGGATTTTGTCGATAACACGCTGATCCCATTTGCCAGGGAGCATGCCGAGGAGATCAAAGGGGCGCTGATCGGGATCGGGGCAGCATTGGCCGCGGCCGGGATCGTGGCGGCAATCGCTTCGATCGCCTCGGGAATAGGGCCGCTGATCATTCTGGTGGGATTGCTCGGGGCAGCCTGGGCGGGCAACTGGGGAGGAATACAAGAAAAGACCAGACAGGTAATCGATTTCTTGCGCACGAATATCCCGACCTGGCTCGCATCGCTCAAGGCATGGTGGGAAGGTTTCAGTACCAGTCTGCGCACTACCTGGGAAATGGTCTGGAGCGCCATACAGACTGTCATCCAGACGGTCGCCCCAATCGTCAATGCGCTCTTCGCAGCTTTCCGCTCCGCCTTCGAAGGTGATTGGGTTGGGTTTGGGGAAAACCTGCGCGTGGCCTGGGACAAGACCTGGGCGTTGATCAAAGACATTCTCTCCAAGGCGTGGGATGCGATCAAGATCATTGCTGCCGATCTGGTCGACAATATCATCCGCTTCTTCACTGAGACCGACTGGCTGAAAGTGGGCCAGGACATCGTAAAAGGAATTGCAGACGGGATCAAAGCCGGCGCGCAGTGGGCCATTGACGCGATCAAAGCCCTGGCAAAAGCCATCATGGATGCCCTGACAGGATTCTTCAAATCAGGATCACCGTCCAAATTATTGCTTGATTTCGGTGAGAAGGACCTGGGCATGGCCCTGGCGCAGGGTTTTCTCAATTCGATCCCGCAGATCAGAGCTCCTTTAAGTGCTGGGCTTGGCGGATTAGACCTGCAAGCCGGGCTCGCCGGGGCGGGGTCGAGCCTGGCCTTCGCGGCGCGACCTACCTCGAATAAGGTAGTCACGATTGGCGGTGACACGATCCACGTGACGATCAATGACCGCCTGGCAGCGAAAATGTATTTAGACCAGCAGCGCAGGAAAAAGGAAAAGTACGCGGAGAATTTGATGTGAACCGGATTTATTCTCTACTGGACCTGGTGCGCCGGGACGATTTTGTCAGCGACGTCGACAGCCTGAGCCTGTTGGGGATGGCAGACGGATTCGGCCTGGGTAATAACGGCTGGATCCCGGCCGTTGTGCAGTCGGGCGCGCTCAGCGTGGAAGAGGCGATCACGCTGCTGGCCTACGGCGCATCCGATGATGGCTTGGCGGCGAGCATCCAGGCATTGACGGAGAAAATCAAACAGATCTCCGACTCTGAAGACGCGGCGGAACGGTATGGGGTCTGGCTGCGGACGCAACTGCTCAACGAGACGAGCGCCCGCCAGGCCTATATCAAGCGCCTGGAACACCGGCCAGCCCAGCCGGTGAGAGGCAGCGGATCGATCCAGAGCTATATCGGCGAATACCTGCTGGGCCTGGAGCGGATGCCATACTGGGAATCACCGGATGCGGAGACCTACGAAACGACGGCGGTCAACGGGATCGGCGGGAAGTTCGATTACACCACATACGGAGGCAGCCCCGGAGCCGTGGTGGGCGACGAACCGGCGCGCCTGGCGCTGGTCAAATTCCGCGGGGTCAACGGGGCCACATATCCGTTCCACCGTTTTTGGATGGGATTCAAGACGAACCGGCACGGCAACCGGGCCAACTTCCAATCGACATGGTCGCTGCGCAAGGGGTTCGCATTCGGGGCGGACACCACCGGAGGCACCAGCAATTCAGACACCACCGCTCTCGACGGCTACAAGGCAAAATG
>Ga0154774_1009_pt3 | contig 16270 bp, 13 predicted proteins | sample Rifle2008BG16ft_FD_105782 | JGI IMG/M metagenome (GOLD analysis project Ga0154774, IMG submission 105782) | Chloroflexi bacterium RBG_16_57_11
ATAAAAGCCTGCGCATCATCCAGGAATTCGCCAAGTGGTCGCATGCACCGGTGATCAACATGGAAGACAACATCTACCATCCCTGCCAGGGCATGGCTGACGTGATGACCCTGCGGGAGATGTTCGGCCGCAACCTGCGCGGGCGCAAGCTGGGAGTGACCTGGACCTGGGGATCGTCGCCCAAGAAGCCGATAGCTCCGCACCATGACTTCATGTACGCCGCCAGCCTGTTTGGCGCGGACATCGTCTTTTCTCACCCGCCGGAGATGCGCATCGACCCCGATATCGAACAGGCCATCAAGGCCAATGCGAAAGCCAGCAGCGGGTCCTTCCGGGTTTCGGATAAGATGGAAGATGCCTGCGAGAACGCGGATATCGTTTACGCCAAGAATTACGTTGCCCTGGATCTGCTGCCTCCGGTCACCCAAAAGCCGGAGCTGGATGAAATGGTAGCCCTGTTTGGCAAGTACAAGTCGTGGATCGCCGACGAGAAACGCATGAACATGGCCAAACCGACTGCCCAGTACATGCACTGCCTGCCCAGCGAGCGCGGCGCCGAAGTCTCGGATGCAGTGCTGGATGGCAAATGGGGCGTGGCCTGCTATAACGAAGCCGAAAATCGACTGCACGCTCAAAAGGGCGTGATGGCCTGCATCATACCTTAGCACATTAGAGATCAGTTGGATTTCACCTAATCCATTTTAGCCTTCGCAAGATGTAACCAGGCTCAGAAAAAGAACGGAATTAATCAAACAAAAAGTTTCAATTGGGAGATGGTCGAATGAATCTGGCATACGCAAAACACATGTTTGTTCTTGGCCCAACCGTCGAGTACGGTCCAGGAGTTCATAAAAATATCGGCGCTGTCGCCAAAGGGCTGGGCAGTACCAAGGCCTTGATTGTCACCGATCCAAACCTGGTCAAGAGCGGGGTTGTAGAAAAAGTCGCCGCTCCCTTGCGGGCAGAAGGCCTCCAGGTCGAAGTGTTCGAAAAAGTGGTCTCGGAGCCAACCGATCTATTTGTCCACGAAGGAGCAGAATTTTTAAAGAAAACCGGTGCCGACCTGGTGATCGGCCTGGGAGGTGGGAGCGCCATGGATTGCGCGAAATGCATCGCGGTCATGGCGGAGAATGAAGGTCATCTTACGCAGTACGAAGGCGCGGCGGCTGAGTTTCCAAATGACAAAAAGGCGGCCTTAATTACCCTGCCGACCACCTCCGGGAGCGGAGCTGAGATTGCGGGTTGGTCTGTGATCACCGACTCTGCCCGTAGTTATAAGATGAGTTTTGGCAGCCCATACCTGGAGCCCGGGTACGTGTTTGTGGATCCAGAGCTGACCCTCGAGCTGCCCAGGAAACCAACCGTCTACTCCGGGATGGACGCGCTTTCGCAGGCCATTGAGGGGATGCTTTCTGTGCGTAGGACGCCAATCTCGGTCGCCCTGGGTCTATACGCGGTCAAACTTCTTTCCGAGAACCTACCCAAGGTCTATTCCCACGGCTGGGATCTCGAAGCCCGTTCGAATATGTCCATCGGAAGCTTCCTGGCTGGGATTGTGATTAATACCTCCGGTTGCATTTCGGTTCATGCCCTGGCAGAGACCATGGGAGGGTTGTATCACCAACCCCACGGGCTGTTGGTCGGATTATGCCTGCCGCATGTTCTCGAATTCCTCCTGCCTGGAGATCATGAATTACTGGCGCAAGTCGCAACCGCTCTAGGGGCCAATACTGCAGGCTTGTCGACTTTTGAGGCGGCCAAATTGGCGATCGTGCGGGTCAACCAGATCCTGGATGAATGCGATTTTCCATTTTTGACCCAGGTCGGCTTAAAAGCCGATGATATTCCTCAGATCGCCCAGCTTGCGATGGGTAACGTTTGCACGAGTGACAATCCGTGCACCATGACGGAAGCCGATTACGTTGCGATATTGAATTCTGCATTGGCCGACAACCGGCCATTGAATTGACCTCCCAAGAGGATTGACAACCTCGTGGAATAACAGATGTATCACTGATCTTCAGTTGATCAGCAAGATATAAAAAACAATCCAAGAAAACAGAACGGTCTAACAAGGAGGATCCAATGTCTACAGAAGTCTTCGTAAGAAAAGCCTCAGGTCTGGTCAGAGAAATGTCGCCAATGTCGGCGTTCGCCTATAACGTCCTGGCAATCGGCATTCTCTTTCCGTGGCTGTATCTCCAGGCTCCTGCCGTCTTTCCGCAAGCCAATATTGCGGTTGGCGTACTTTTGTGCGGGTTGATCCTGATACCGATGTGGTACACATACTCCTGGCTGTCTGCATCGATGCCACGCAGCGGCGGTGATTATGTCTTCCAGACGCGCATCCTGTCCGGCTGGATCGGGTTTGGGACAACCATTATGGGCGCATTTATGGCTATGTTGTACGCCGCCTTTGCTGGCTGGATGTTCTCAGCGATTGGCGCAGCGCCAATGTTCGCCGTATGGGGATACGCTGCCCAAAACCTCACGCTTTTGAACATTGCAAACTGGCTCGCTTCCCCAACGGGCGTCATCGTGGTCTCGCTGATCATCCTGGCTACTTCGACCTACAAGATGGTGCGCGGTATGGGCGCCTTCGTGCGAGTGCAATGGGTGCTTTGGTGGGGGCTGGTGGCATCGATCCTAACCATGATCTTTGTATTAGCAACCACAAACCGGGCTGCCTTTCTTGATAGCTTCAACGGATTCTACGCTTGGGCGGCAGGCATTAGTGTCCAGGGTGGTTTTGCTCAGCAGCTAATCGACTCGGTGACAGCTAGCGGGATCGCGTTGAATGCACCAACCAATTGGCTCCAAACCTTCGCCGTGGCAACGATTGCTGCCAATAGCCTGGTATGGGCAGTCCTGGCAGTCCAGCAATTGGGTGAGATCAAAGGGGCGAACGTTGTAAAAAATACGAATTTCTTCATCGTTGGATCAGGTGTGTTCTCCACGCTGGTGATGGCGTTGTTGGCTGCTCTGATCGTCCGCGCCTGTGGCCTTGAATTCTTCCGAGCGGTGAGCATTTCGTCCTGGAACGGCCAGATCGATGCCCCGATCCAACCGTGGGTGGGCTTCATGGTGTCAATCGCCGCTCGAAACCCGATCCTGGTCTTCCTGATTTGCTTTGGTTTCATCTGCAACGCATACCAGGTCATGCATAACGTGGTGATCCAATCCGGACGTATCGTATTTGCTGCGGCGGTTGATCGGCTTTTACCTGACTGGCTTTCAGTGGTCAACCCCCGCTTCCGCTCGCCCCTCAACATGCACGTGCTGCTGGCGGTGCTAATCGCGATCTGGATTCTGGCATACAACCTGACTTCCGTGGGTTTAATCAGCCTGTCGGCCAGTGCGGCGTTTATGATCTATTTCTTCGCCACCTGTCTGTCAGGAGGTGTATTCCCCTACCTTAAGCATGTTCGCGCAATCTACAAGGCTTCACCGATTGCGAACATGAGCGTGGTTGGGATACCCTGGATCACCGTCACCGGCATCACTGGAGCGATCGTCAGTGCTGTTTTGTTCGTCGCTTACTTGATTTGGCCAGCGTTAGGCGTCTATAACGCGGTCTCGATGGTTACCATCATCGGTACGATCGTGATCGCAGTGATCTATTACTTCATCAGAAAATCCTATATGAAATCTCGGGGGATCGACGTTGAGCTGGCATTCCGCCAACTACCTCCCGACTAGGCGGACCGGATGTTGTTACTGCTGATTGGCCAATGATGATCGTCTTACCCAAATGCGGGCATCCCTGATCAGCGATATTGAGCTATTCTGATAGGAGAGAATTCTATGTCTGAAATTGAACAGCTTGGGACAGCTTCCGAAAACCAGGTACTTGCTGGACAGATGGAAAAAGTAGATTTGAGTAATGAGTATATCTACAGTCAGGCGCTTGCAATCACAGAAGTTGCTGAGAAACATAGCGTCCCCCTGCGGTTAATCGGAGCTACAGCCTTCATCAACCACTGCCCGAAATATAACCACTTCTACCAAGAAGCTCACCGCAAGTTGACGGATGTGGACCTGATGACATACAGTAAGATCCCCTTGGATAAGCTGGATGCTGCCTTCAAAGAACTTGGCTATGAGCCGATCCGGTCTTTAAGCTGGCACAGCTCAACCAGGGATATCTATGTCAACTCTGAAAAACTATATGTCGATGTATTTCGGGATGTCTTGTCGTATTGCCATCCCATTTCGTTTATCGGCCGGCTAGATTTAGATTTCCCGACCATCCCTCTGGTTGACTTATTGCTCGAAAAGGTTCAGATCGTGCAGATCAACGCCAAAGACCTGTTTGATGTCGTGGTTGTACTGTTGGAACACGAGTTTGGAGACGGCCGTGACCGAAACACCATCGATCTCAAGCGAGTTACCGAGATGTGGGCGAACGATTGGGGCTTCTATTACACCGGTACAACAAATCTTCGCAAGGTGTTGACCTATATAAACGAAATGAACATGTTGGATTCGACAGAAAGTCAGAGGGTGAGAGAACAGGTCAATTTCCTGCTCGATAAAGTCGAGGCCCAACCCAAGACAGCCCGCTGGAAGCTCCGCGCAGTGATTGGAACCAAGAAAAGATGGTATGAAGAGGTTGAATCGGTCGAGCGCTGATCTGACGATTTTATCACCTAATCAGATATGGTCCGGCCTATCGAAAAGCGCTGCGCACGGTGGTTGCTTATGCGATGAAATTCGTTTGAGAAAAGAAGGAGTACATCATGGGGCTTTTTGGTATGTTCAAGAAAAAAGGGACAGATGGTGAGCCTAAAAAAAAGTTCACCAGAATCTTCTATGTCACCGATATTCACGGGTCGGAGCTGTGTTACCGGAAATTCCTCAACGCAGCAGACGGCTATGATACCAAAGTCCTGATTCTGGGTGGGGATGTGACTGGAAAATTCTTGATTCCAGTGATCGTCGATCAGGCCGGCGGGAAGAGGGCTACTCTGCATGGTCGCAAGCAAGAGCTGAAAACCGATAAGGATTATTCCGATTTTGTTAGCACCCTGGGTGTCCTGGGGTATTACCACGTTGAGATATCTGAAGCCGAATTCCAGAAGGCTCAGAAGGATGAAGCGGTTGTCGAAAGCATCTTCATTCAAGAACAGCGCAAACGATTGACCGACTGGATCAAATTGGCGGATGAGCGATTCAAAGATACCCCGATCAAGCTGTATGTTTCCGGGGGAAACGACGATGCCCTGGAATCGCTTGCGACCTTTGAAGAAGTTTTTTCCGATCACGTGATACCCTGTGAAGGAAAGGTTGTCAAAGTTGACGAAATCCACACCATGGTGAGTCTTGGTATCAGTAATCTCACTCCCTGGCACACGCCTCGCGAGTTCCCTGAAGAGGTCATTGAAGAAAGAATCGAAGAGACTGTCAAGGGGATCGACGATTTCACCAACCTGATCTTCAACTTCCATGTGCCACCCTACGGTCATGGGCTGGATATGTGTCCAGAACTGGACACCACCAAAGATCCCCCTGCACCGGTTATGCATGGTGGCGAGCAAGCATTTAAGCCAGCAGGGAGCACCGCCGTGCTGAAAGCCATCGAGAAATATCAGCCTCTCCTGGTTCTGACCGGCCACATTCATGAATCACGCGGGACCGTAAAAATCGGCCGGACTTTTGTGGTCAACCCAGGCAGCGAATATGGCGAAGGAGCCCTGCGGGGAGCGATTATTAACCTCAGTGATGGGAAAATCTTGAGCTGGCAGTTAACATCCGGCTAACCCGTAGGTGCCTCCTTGTCCATAATAACGTGAGGCTCTCGTTGGATGCACATTCAAGAATTAAGGATTGATGATGGCTACAAAATCTTATCACGGGAAAATACTGCACGTCGATTTGGTAGAACAGAAGACCTGGGTTGAAAACCCGCCAGAACCTTTTTACAGAAAATATGGCGGCGGCAGCGCAATGGGAATGTACTACCTATTGAATGAAATGCCTCGGACCACCGACCCGCTTTCAGCGGATAATATCCTGACGGTATTCACGAGCGTTGTGACCGGTTTACCAATTTCCGGTCAATCTCGCCTTACTGTCAATGCCAAATCTCCGTTGACGGGTGCGATTGGCGACAGCCAGGCAGGCGGTTTCTTCCCCGCTAAACTTAAGGCTGCTGGCTATGATGGGATCGTCATTCGTGGTCGTGCTTCTAAACCGGTTTACTTATGGATCAATGCTGGAAATGTAGAGATCCGAGATGCCGGCCACCTGTGGGGAAAAATCACGGGGGATGTGGAAGAAATAATCAAGCAAGAGCTGGGCGATCCGAAAGTCGAAATCATGCAGATCGGCCCTGCAGGTGAAAACCTGGTCCGCTTTGCCAGTATCATGAACATGTCAAACCGGGCCAACGGACGCACCGGAATGGGCGCCGTCATGGGATCAAAAAACCTGAAGGCGATTGTCGTTCAGGGATCGCAAAAGATCGTCGCGGCAGACAAGAAAAAAATCGCCCAAATGTATAAGCAGGGCACAGCCCGCATCCCCGAATGTCCGGTCGGGGAAAGCTTCCATATCTACGGTACAGCTGGGGATGTGCCGGCAATGCAAGCGGTGGGAGGTTTACCAACGCGAAATTTTAATGAAGGTCAGTTCGGCGGATTTGAAAGCATCAGCGGCGAGTATGTAACCGAAACCATCCTGAAGGATCGGGATACTTGTTTTTCATGTTCCGTACGCTGTAAACGCGTAATCGAGACCGAATTTCAGGGAGAAAAGGTATTGCCCTTCTACGGCGGCCCTGAGTATGAATCAACGGCCACACTAGGCTCGTACTGCTGTGTATCCGATGTCCATGCAATAGCCCTGGCTAACCAGCTCTGCAACCAATATGGTATGGACACTATCTCCTGTGGCGCTACAATAGCCTTTACCATGGAATGCGTGGAAAAAGGTCTGCTTAATTCGGACGATACCGGTGGGATCGACCTGCGTTTCGGAAATGCGGAAGCAATGGTAAAAACCGTTGAGGCGATTGGCAAGCGCCTCGGTATTGGCGATTTGCTGGCGGAAGGATCGGCGCGGGTTGCCCAACATCTTGGCAGTCATGCAGATGAGCTCCTGGCGACTGCAAAGGGCCAAGAAATCCCCGCCCATATGCCGCAATCCAAGAAAGCGATGGGGTTGATCTATGCAGTTAACCCCTTCGGTGCCGATCACGAATCATCGGAGCACGATCCATCCTATGAACAGGACTTGGCAGATGACCAGTCTATTGCAAGAATGGCGGAGTTAGGATTGACTGAATTGCAACCTTATGGTAGCTTGAATAGCGAAAAAGCAAGAATGGTGGCAACCACCCAAAAGATGTATTCTGCCCTAGACACGTACAATCTATGTGCATTCGTTTGGGGTATCGGGTTTCAACTCTATGGGCCCCAGGATACGGTTGCCATGATCAACGCTGCTACGGGTTGGGACATGGACTTGGACGAATTACTCACAGTTGGGGAACGCCGGATCAACATGATGCGCGTTTTCAACGCTCGTGATGGTTTTACTCGCAAGGAGGATGCCCTACCCAAGAAATTCTTCAAACCACTTCAAGGTGATGGACCTTGCGCTGGTTTCTTCATCAGCCCGGATGAATTTGAGTCTGCCAAAGATAGCTATTACGGATACATGGGGTGGAACCCGGTACATGGCAACCCAACAAATGAGGGATTGGCAAAGCTGGGGCTTGAGTGGATTATCGATTGAGCCTGATCGATCCTTGATCAAGCGGTATTAGAGAGGCCGGACATCATGCGCACACCTATGTTCATGGCCCAGCGTTAACCAATCGTTGTAGTAGGATCATAACTGCCACCGAAAAGGTTGAGTGATCATGACGAAACCGCAACGTAAGAACAATCGTTTGCACATCCAATCCGATGTTTCTCTTCCGGATCATAAGACCGCGTTTCCGCTCGACGAGATGGATCGGGCGTTGATCGAGATGCACCAGGAAGATGTTTTCTTCTCGTATGCGGATTTTGCCGAAAAATGGGGAGTAACCATACCGACGGTTCGAAACCGCATCAAGCGTCTAAAAGAAGCGGGAGTCATCGACGTTATCCTGGTTTTGAATCCGTATAAAATCGGTTATAACACCACAGCGTTAATTGGCCTAAGGATCAACTGGTCGATCGCCGCCCCTGCAGATATTGTGGCAGCTTTAGAAAATATCCAGGGTGTCTCATCGATCATGTTGGTCACTGGTAGTTACGATCTTTTTGTTCGTTACGTCTGCCCCAACCTGGAGGCGTACCGACATTTCCTGGCTGATGAATTGCGCAGGATTCCTGGAATAGCCCAATTTGAGAGTTTTATTGAGCTAGATTTGTACGAGCACAAGTTTGAGATAAGCAAAGTCACCAATAAAAACGGTTAAACCGCTGACAACCGAGCAGAAAAATCGCACCCGGAGCGCAAAGAAACGCGGATTACAATAATATCCGCGTTTATTTGTTCCAGTCTCTTCTTTCTAATTACAGCTTATTCCACTTGAGATTGAAGCAGCCGGATCAATGACCGCCGGGCGATCAGGTCTGCACTGACCATGCCCAGGACGCAACCTTTATCCACCACCGGCATGGCGGAGATTTCGTAATGCTCCAGCTTGCGGATCATCTCCAGGATGGTATCTCCCGGCTCGGCGGCGATCACCTCACGGCTCATGATCGCCCCTAAAGGCTCGTCGCCAGCTTTGCGCTGCGCGGTCGCGCGGGTGATGTCCGAATCGGTGATCACGCCTTCCAGCTCGCCCTCAGATGTGACTACCGCCAGGATCGAGCTGTTGGCCTCCACAAGCAGTGCGGCGGCCTCGCGCACCATCTTGTCCACTGGCAGGGTAGGAATGGGCTCCATGATCTCGGCGGCGGTGCGGTCGCTCTCACGCCGGGCTACCCGGCGGATGCTGATCCGCTCGGCAGCCTCGCAAGGCAGCAGATCCGCGTCGGAGACCAGCAGGTCCACCAGCTCGCGCATGTTGTGCCGGATGACCTCCTCCCGGTAAACTTCGCCAGCCCGGCGGCGCTTTTCTGCCAGCTCATCCAGGTCATCGGCGTGCTCGCTCAGCCATTGATCGACCCGTAACCGGTCGCCCAGCATGTCATCGGGGATACGCAGGTGACCCGGCGTCTTGATCAATTGCTCCTGGGCCGCGAAAATCACACCGCCTGAATTGACCAGGAAATCGGTAGCGATCAAAACGCCGCGCTGCCGGTAAACCTGGCGTTCCATACGCCTGCGCGCCGCTTTACGCGCCCGGTCGGGTGAATAGGTGTTCGCTCCTTCGATGATCAGGGTGAAGGAACCCATGCGATCAACGGTCATGGTTGGCCCGGAGCTTTCGTCAAGATCCAGGTAGTTTGAAACCGGCGAGGCCGGGATCAGGCAGAAGGCCGATTCGCGCAGCAGGTCGTTGGGCGCGGTACTGAACTTGGCGTGCGAGACGCCCCAGCGGTCAGAGATCATCACCTCATTGAAGAAATTGCGCGTCACCTGCCGGTGCTCCAGCCAGCGATTGAACAGCTGCTCGATGGGTAGGCCGCGTGGGTCATACAGATACCCCTGGGCATCGCTGATCCCTATGACCTGGACCCCGGGCATTCGCTCGCACAACACGCGTGCGGTGTGCGCACCCACCGCACCAAAGCCCTGGATCAACACGGTCAAACCACCGGCGGGCGGGATCTGCAGGTTGGCGAATTGCGGCAGCGCTTTCAAGCGCGGCATCTCTTCCATAAGCGCATTCAGGGCTGAAACGATGCCGCCGGCGGCGGCGCCAAGCTGGTCGACGCGGTTGCCGCCCATATCGGCTGGCTTGGAGACGGCGGTATCGAGCCCGTTCTGGATGGCGATGGTCTTCATATCGGCGTCGTTGGTGCCGACATCTGGACCGGGCAGGAACACGGTCCGGTACTTGGATAGCAAGCGGGCAAAACAGCGCACCACCTCGCTGTGCTCGGCAGAGGTCAGGCTGCGCTCGGCGACGATGCCCACTTTCCCGCCGCCGAACGGCAGGTTGGCGGCGGCGTTCTTGAGCGTCATGCCACGCGCCAGGCTGCGCACAGCGGCCGGGGTAATCTCTGGCAGCATGCGGATACCGCCCATCGCCGGGCGACCCATCGCCAGGTTGTCGATCACCAGATAGCCGCCCACTTCCAGTGGGGAGGCCTCATCCCACATACACACCAGGCTGCGTGGGCCTAGGCTATCTACCTCGACGCCCAGGCGCGCCAGGCGATCCACATCCACCGCGCTGAACTCCATGTAGCACAGCTGGTCTTCACGCACCAGGCGGTTATCCCAGGTGCGCTGGGGCAGGCGCTCGCGCAGGAAGGCTTCCATTCGCTTTGGGATCATTTTTGGCCTCCTTAATACTGTATCTGTAGGGGCGGGTCTGCGTCAATAAGGTCAACTACACCCGGTTTGTCCAGACCCGCCCCTACAATTATTCGATCATTTCCGGTCCGTAGGGGCGGGTCTGCGCCTACACGGATCTAGCCACAGGTTTACCCAGACCCGCCCCTACGATCATGCGATCATTACAGGTCATACGAGGCGGGTCTGCGCTTATGCGGATTTAGCAACAGATTCACCCAGACCCGCCCCTAAAAAATGCGTTATTTGTGCAAATTCTCGGCGGCGATGAACGACAGCCCGCACTCGGTCAGCGCCCTGGCGGTGTGCTCCACAGCGGCGCATTTATCCAGGAAATTCTGCTGTAGGTGATCCCAGTCGCCGGAGGCGATCACCTCGCTTTTATCGCGGAAGTAATCCAGGATATCCGAGGGATGCTGGCGTGTCTGGTCGAGCTCCGGATCGCCGCCCTCGTGTTTGGCGGAAATGTTGGCCACGTGGTCGGCCAGGCCGAGCAGCTCTGCGCGCCGGTCGTAGGGCTGGCGCACGATGCTCTTCCATGTTTCGGTGATGTGATGCTCGAAGCGCACCACGTCTTCAAAGCCCAACTTCTTGCGGAATTGAGCGGTGATCTCGATGGTCTCATTATTTACCGAGTTGCTCCAGTTGAAACCGATCAGCGGTGAGGTGCCGTCATCCCGCGAAAACAGCTTGGCGCCGATGAGCGTCCAGAAGCCGGCGTAGGGGTTGTCGTTGCCCATGAAAACCGAAATCTTGAATTCGATATCCACACCTAGGCGGTAGAGCAGATAACCGGCCAGCACCGTGCCAGGGTTTAGGTTTAGCACCTGGCGGACGCCGTAATTCGTGTAATAGTACAGGAACTCATCCACCCACTTGAGCGGGTAGTGGTTCGGCTGGCCTACGCCGCCGAAGTAGCCTGTGATCGTCTCCGGCCCGCCCAGGTGGACGTTGGAGCCATCGGTGCCCTTAGTGTCCAGCGTCTCCACCAGGCTGGCGCCGATGATCTGCATCGAGGCCACGTTGGCCGGCAGGTCGCCGTCAGCTTCCTGCTCCTTCATCTTACGCACCTGGATGAAGCGCCCCGGTACCAGGCTGCGCTCGGCCAGGGCTTTTTCGGCAATCGCCATCACCCAGGGGAAGTATTGTAAGGCGCTGACCTCCAGGGTGACAGCGAAATCGTCGGCGAACTTCATCGTATCGGCCTTAGCGCCGAGCACCTTGCGACGGTAATCCGCCACGCTGATGAAAGCGCCGCGGTCGCGCTGCTCAACCAGCCATTGCAGGTCTTTGAGATATTCGGGCTTGGTATGCTCCACCTTCTTGAGCAGGTTGGGCAACTGGCGCGCTTCTGCGGCCTTGCGGTTGATCTCCTCCGGCGTGCCGTATTTCTGCACTACTTCCAGGAAGTTATTGAGCACCTGCATATCCGGGTCCAACAAGACGGCGTTGAGACCGTCCAGCCGGTCATACGGGATTTTGAGCATCTGGCGCAACGATTCGTCCATTCGTGGGTCTCCTGTTCACTCGTTCCTTTACCCCAGCATATCCAAAAGTTCTTCGTACTCTTCGTCCTTCATGCCGAACCAGTTCTCGGGCTGCGGGAAAGTCTTGTCGGTCACTTCGCTGACGTAGCCCTTCAGCCCGTTCAGGATGACCTCCCCGGCGTTGCCAAAGACCTTGGCCATGCGCGGCTTGAACCTCGGGTACAGGCCAAACATATCATGGTAGATCAGTAGCTGGCCGTGAGCATGCGGGCCGGAACCCAGGCTCATGATGATGCAGTTTTCCGCCCGCTCGGTGATTAGCGTGCACACCCGGTCGGGCACCATCTCCAGCAGGATCATGAAGGCGCCGGCGTTTTCGAGCGCCTTGGCGTTGTCGATGATCTTCTTGGCCTGGAAAGCGCCTTTGCCCTGTACTTTGTAGCCCCCCAGCAGGCTGACGCTCTGCGGGGTCAACCCCAAATGACCGATGGCGGGGATGCCAGCTTTGACGATGCCATCGATGCGGTCGGCCATCTCCGAGCCGCCCTCCAGCTTGATGGCGTCACAAGCTGCCTCGGCCATGAAGCGCCCGGCGTTGCGGATGGCCGTCTCAACGCTGGGCTGGTAGCTCATATAAGGCATATCGCCCACCACGAAAACGGTCGGTGCGCCGCGGCGCACCGCCTGGCTGTGGCGGATCATGTCGTCCATCGTCACCGGCAGGGTGGTTTCGTAGCCCAGCATGGTCATGCCCAGGCTATCGCCCACCAGGATCATATCCATCCCGGCCTGCTCCTGCAAATAGGCAGTGGGGTAATCGTAGCAGGTCAGCCAGGTGATCGGAACGCCATCCGCGACCTTCTTGAACAGGGTCGGGAGGGTCACTTTTTTTCTCTGTTCAGTCATTCTTTTTTGCCTCCGCAAAGGATGAATAGAAGCCGGGTCGGAGACCCGTCTAATCAACAGTATGTAGAATAATTTTATAAGGGTTAGGGTGTTAAATCAACTGACGAAAATCACGTGTATTCTATTACTTACACCCCGCAAAGAAGGAGCCACCTGCCATAGCCGTAGCGCAGGCTGCCTGTCTCCGCGCTGTAGCGATGTCACAGATCGCTTGACAAACGTCCTCCTGAGCCGGGCTGTGGAAGTTACCCCAGATCACTGTCGGGCCGCAATTGCAGGTGAACCCCAGGCTGGAGGTCGAGGTGGGCGTGAATGTTGGGGGTGGCACCCAGACCAGCGCGGGAGAGGTGGGAGTCGTTGTGCCAGTCGGCTGCGGAGCCGGCGTCTGCACGCCCGGCGTAACCTGCGTTGCCCACATCCCCAGCCCCTCGCTACGAGCCTGCTCGGCTGCCAGGGCAAATAATTCATCACAGGCCGTGTCGGGTGATGTGGAGACGGCGGTCGCATATCCCTGTCGCACCAGCTCATAATTGATGAACAACTCGCCAGCCAGGACATACCTTGGAAGCTCGCCGGAGGGGTCTGCTGGGGTGCCGTCTTGAACCAGCGTCACCGTTTGGCCATCGACCAGGCTCTGGTTGAGGCTCAGCGCTTCGGTTCCAAAGGGCTCCGGGGCTGGATCTGTCTCTGGAGCGTCGATGCCAAGATAGCGGACGGTGTTTGGCTGGTTTTCTATCAGGACCTGGATCGTATCCCCATCGATGACCTCTGCCACCGTAGCCTGCACCGGGTTGTTAGCCGGTACGCATACATCTGCCGCCCGGGTGGGAAGGCTGATTTGGTTGCCTACTGTGAGGGTAGGGTTTGCCGGATCGAGTCCATTGGCGGCGACCACCAGCACGATATCCAGCCCGAACTGGTCGGCGATCGATTGGACCGTGTCACCCTCCTGAACCGTGTAAACCATTGCCTCCGCTGGCGGCTCTCCACCGGACGGTGGTCCTGCAGTGGCCGTCACGACCACGGGTGTCGGCGTAGCCGGGATCGGGGTCGGAGCCAGGGTATAGGTCGGCTGCAGGGTGTAGGTTGGTTGTGGCGTGTAAGTCGGGTATGGTGTATAGGTCGGGCCGCTGACGAACGCCACCGTCACCGCCAGTCTAGTTACAGATACACCGGCCCAGCCCGAATAGGCGGAAACGCCAGCGGAGACCAAAATGGTTCCGCCAACGAACCCGGTCAGACAGGCGACCAGTATGATCGCGGCAATAATGGCCACCCAGGCCGGCCGACCCAGTCCTTCCTGGCTAACCGGTGTCTCTTCACTCATACGCTTCCCGCCCGACGAAGCGCCAACCGAACAACACGATATATCATCATACCCCTGATTGTAAAGGATTTTTGCGCTATTGCGCGATGAATTAGGCCGGTGGCAAGGGTCGATGCTTTCGCCGCAGGTACTCCAGGTTTACCCGGTACCACCGGCGTGCTATAATCTTAGAGATCGTCTAATTTCCGTCGTGATTGCCATGAGCCTTTATCTCGGTTGTCCTATCTGGTCTTTCAAAGGTTGGGTCGGCAGCTTCTACCCTGAAGGGACAAAGCCTGCAGATTTCTTACGGGAGTACGCCCGACGGCTTAACACCGTTGAAGGCAACACCACTTTCTACGCCACTCCCGCGCCCGAGAAAGCAGAGCGTTGGATCAAAGAGACGCCTGACACTTTCCGTTTTTGCCTCAAGGTTCCTCGGATTGTCAGCCATGCCGGAAAGCTGGAGGTCCATCTGGACGAGGCGCGTCAGTTTCTGGATGCAATGAGTATGCTGGCGACTCGACTTGGCCCTCTCTTCTTGCAACTTCCGCCGAGCTACTCTCCGGCCTTGCTTACCGACCTACAAACGTTCCTGGAAAGTTGGCCGCGCCAGGCAGACCTGGCAGTTGAAGTGCGCCATCTCGGCTGGTTCGACGCCTCGCACCACTCTGCCTTGAATGCTTTGCTCGCCGAGTATGAGTTTGCCCGGGTTGTGATCGACACCCGCCCGATCCGCGACCTGCGCGGTGACAAGATCTTGCAGGGTAGCGTGTATCAGCGCTTACTCGAGGCGCGCCAGCGCAAGCCCGACCTGCCGGTACTTCCCGAAAGGACGGCTCCTTTTGTCTTCCTGCGCTATATCGGGCATCCTCAGATGGAGCAGAATGTCCCTTTCCTCGATGAGTGGGCAGAATTTCTGGCTGAACAGCTGCAAGAGGGGATAACCGCTTACGTTTTTTGCCACTGCCCAGACGAGCGTCTCGATCCCTGGCTTTGTCGCGCCATCCACCAACGCGTGGCGGCTCGCCTGCCCATTTCTCCCTTGCCGTGGGATGAGGTCGACTCAAGCCAGGAAGAGCAGCCGCGTTTACTCTGAAGTTGGTTTATTCGAAATGAAGCATGACGATCACGTCAATCTCCTCCGCCCGGCGAATTTACAACCCGGGGGCGTGTGGGCGGATTTCGGCGCTGGCTCAGGTGCCTTCACCCTGGCATTGTGCGAATTGCTTGGAGCTCAAGCCGAGATCTATGCAATCGATAAAAACCGCTCCCACCTTATCCAGCTGGAGAAGGCTTATCGAGCGCGTTTTGGAAATCCAACAAATTCAGACGGACAGCTGCACCTGATTCACAACGATTTTACCCGCCGGATAGATTTACCCCTCCTGAATGGCATCCTGATGGCGAATACGTTACATTATTTCAGGGAGAAAGAAGGCGTATTGCGCCAGATCCATTCGATATTAAAGCCAAACGGAGCATTCTTGTTCGTTGAGTACAACGTAGATTCTGGGAATCCCTGGGTACCTTACCCGCTGTCATTCGAGTCCTTTCGCACTCTCGCCCCGCACGCCGGTTTTTCAATGCCGCGTCTACTCGATACCGTTCCCTCAAGTTTCCTGCGAGAGTTTTATTCCGCAATAGCGTATAAACAATAGGGGCGAAGCATCGGGCAGCGTGGGATTCTTCCACAAGATTCCCGAACCGCCCGATGCTTCGCCCATACCCATCCCATGGCGAGGGTCAAGGATCGCGAAAACCCTGGCTCCACCGAACCAGATTGGCCTCAATATATCGCCGGATGCGGTCCAGATCCGCCTCTTTTCGCACGATATGCTCATAATAATTGCGCTGCCACACCTGCCCACCAGGTATGCCCTGATGCTGGTTAATCTTCCGAGTGGTGATGGATTTGAAATTTAGGATGATGGCGCCCAAGGAAGCAGGGGCGGTACCGTGCGTTCGTAGGCTCCGCCGGTTGCTTCGCCCAGACCTATGCCGGGACTGCCGTCGCCTTCTCCTTCTTCTCGCCCGCCGGCGGCGCTTCTGGCGGAACGAAGTCCGGAGGAGTGATTCCCGCTTCGGTGATGATCCGCGGGACAATCTCCTCCCAGCCCACCGCCATCAGGTGGATGCCGTTGACGCCTTGCTTGCCCTTAACGGC
>Ga0154774_1094_pt5 | contig 16160 bp, 14 predicted proteins | sample Rifle2008BG16ft_FD_105782 | JGI IMG/M metagenome (GOLD analysis project Ga0154774, IMG submission 105782) | Chloroflexi bacterium RBG_16_57_11
CGGCCTGCGTAACACCATGCTATCCGGCAGATGCACCTCCACCGTCGGTCCGGGCTCGACAAGATTAATATCAGGGTCGGTCTTCGTTTTCATTGTTCAAACCTGCATATTGAAAAGCCTTACGCAGGGGTCTATTTTAACATAACCCCCAGGTAAGGGCGAAGCATCCGGAGACAAACCTCTAGGTCGATAGAAGCATAAATACCGGATGCTTCGCCCCTTCCTTTGTCAATAATTTTACCTTTATTACTGCCCATTTTCACCCGGTCGGCCTCGACTATTTTGTTATATGAGTGTGCAGTACTGTTAGGCAGGCTGGTGGAGAACTCTGAGCAAATTTCCGCGAACTGTACCGATGGTTTCCAAGATAAAGGGGTGTATAATTAAATTGATCGGACCCGTTGTCAGTTACATGTTCCACAGTGGGCGTTTTCTCTCACACACCGCAGCCTCATCTTTGAATGATCTTCAAATTTTTCGTGTTGTTGGGGGCAGGCGATGCCTGGGGAGAGGACCATGCTGCGCAAATCTTTCCTTCACATTATTTTTCTCATCGGCGTGATGACTTTGCTGGTCTCTGGCCAGGCCACCCACGTCTCTGCTGGCGTCAACCAGTGGACCAGCATCGGCCCCACAGGCGGACCTATAAATGCCCTGGTCATTGATCCTCTAATGCCCTCAATCTTGTATGCCGGCACAGGCTACGCGGGTATATTCAAAAGCGTCAATGGCGGTCAAAGCTGGAGCCAGGTAAATATAGGCTTAGTCGATACCACAATTACGGCCTTAGCCGTTGACCCGATAGCACCCGCTACACTCTATGCTGGAACGGGATGGGGGTTGTTCAAAAGTACCAATAGCGCTGACAATTGGGTCGAAACCAGTCCTGACCTAACGGTTACCTCGATCGATTCAATTGTGATCGATCCAACAATGCCATCCACTTTATATGTTGGTACGGATGATGGTGTTTTTAAGAGTAAAGACGGTGGTGATTCATGGTCGGCAGTCAGTGACGACTACGTGAACGCTCTGGCAATCGACTCGTTGGACACTTCCATTTTATACGCCGGCACCTGGTTTGGCGAATTGTTATAAAGCACGAATGGTGGCGCAAATTGGAGCTTGCTAACCAATGCCCCGGGCGTTGGTGTGATCACCACCATCGCTACAGATCCGGCGCACCCGGGTACGCTCTATCTTGGTTAAGGGCAAGGAGTATTTAAAAGCGAGAATGGGGGTGCCAGTTGGAATCCTGTTAATGATGGCCTAGCTTACCTCTCAGTACAAACTCTGGTGTTTGACCGGGCTACGCCAGCTGCCCTCTATGCCGGCACATGGGATGGTGGGTTGTATAAAACCATCGATGGCGGCCAGAACTGGACCCCGTTGAACGTCGGGTTAACCGGACCAAGTATCGAAACCTTAGCCATTGATCCCGGTCTGCCGTCGACCATTTATACTGGGACGATGCAAGGTGTCTTCAAAACCACCAACGCTGGCGCCAGCTGGGATTCTACCAACTCTGGCATCACAAATACCGAGGTGGTGTCCCTTGCAGTCGAGCCTGGCGCGCCATCCACCCTGTATGCTGGTACGCTAGACGGTGTCTTCAAAACAGTCGACCAAGGTGTGGTCTGGAGCACTGTAAGCGATGGATTGCCATATTGGTTTGATCCTGCTGAAATCTTCTCTTTGACGATCGATCCGCAGACCCCTGCCACGATTTACGCTGGAACATCTTACGGCGAGCTGTTCAAGAGCACCAATGCCGGCGATGATTGGAGCTTGCTCCAGCGACAGGGGATCTTTGGTGCTATAAACACCTTGGCAGTTGATCCGAATACGCCGTCTGTTGTCTATCTTGGTTCGTTCTATGGAATGTTCAAAAGCCTTGATGGGGGAGTCAATTGGAGCCCGTCAGGCATTGGCCTAAATGACTATGAAGTAACCGCCATAGTGATCAACCCACTCATCCCGTCCACCCTTTACGCCGGTACCCGCTTCGGCGGCGTTTATAAAACCATCAATAGCGGCCTCAGTTGGAATCCGGTCAATACCGACTTGACTTCGTTGGAAATTTTATCACTCGCCATCATTCCAACCACCCCGGCGATTCTCTTTGCCGGAACTTATGATAAAGTGTTTCGCACCACCAACGACGGGGCATCCTGGGTCGAGACCAGCCAGGGCCTTTCCGGTACAGAGATCTCCGCTCTGGTCATCGACCCGTCTACCCCATCAACCATCTATGCCGGGACCACTACTGGGGTCTACAAGAGCACTCACGCTGGTAATAGCTGGATCGCGGCTAACAACGGTCTGGCCAACCCCCATATTTATGGCCTGGCGATTGATACCACCAACCCATCGGTCATCTATGCCGGTACCTGGCAAGGCGGTGTGTATAAAAGTTCTGATAGCGGCGCAAGCTGGAGTCCACTCAGCTCTGGTCTAGCCGCCGGGAAGGTGTATCGTCTGGCTCTCCATCCTCTTACACCAGGCGTGCTTTTTGCTGGGACCAACGGGGGCGTATATAAGAGCACCGACCACGCTCAGACCTGGCATTCCGTCAATCAAGGCCTGCCTAACCCTCCCTCTACCAGGCCGGTCAACGTGTTGGCGATCGATCCGCTGGCGCCAGCGACCCTCTATGTCGGTACTCACGACGGTCTTTTCAAGACCATCAACCGTGGCGAAACCTGGCGTGGTGTCAATGAAGGCTTGGATTTCAATGAGGTCTTGGCAATCGTTCAGGATCCCACCATGCCGGGGACCCTGTACGTCGGCACGAAGGATGCGGGTGTTTTCACCAGCCTCGATGGCGGTAACAGTTGGAATTCCGTCAGCGTTGGTTTGCCGGGATATCCGGTTCGCACGCTTGCCATTGACCCGGCCGCTCATGCTACCCTCTACGCCGGCATCGCCGCTTACGGTGTATTCAAGAGCATCAACAGTGGCCAGACCTGGACTGCAGTCAACCAGGGCTTGCCAGAATATCTGTGGGTGAATTCCCTTACATTCGACCGCTTTAACCCGGCCATCCTCTATGCCACCGCCACGGAGGGCTTGTTCAAAACTGATAATGGTGGCGCAAGTTGGAGCCGGGCAAGCGCACTCGTCTTTGGGCCTCCACTTGATTGCCTGCTGATCGATCCGACTTTACCTCGCACGTTTTATGCCTGTTCGAGACCTGCTGGCGTGCTAAAAAGTTCTGACAGTGGTAGGAACTGGCGCCCTATCAATCTTGGTCAGTCCGAGCTTGCCTGGGTTGATGCCCTGGCCTTCGATCCTTCATCTCCGGCAACCCTCTTCGCCGCCACCTGGGGCGGCGGCGTGTTTGCACTTCAAGACATGGAACAGCGCTTGTACTTTCCTTTCGCCCACAACCACCCCTGATCGATCGCTACCGATCTCCCCTTTCATTCCTGATAAGCAATGCTGTCAGTACCTGTAGCACTTTTGTCGCAATCGACGTTTCAGTCGCGCTCCAGAACCTATTCTGCAACACACCATGATTGCGGTATTAATATTGATATTGGTACACCAAGAGCACAGGGACACTAACTGACCACGGTGGCACCCTTCAGGAAGGCCAAGGTCCGATCCCATGCCAGGCAAGCGGCTGCCGGGTTGTAGGCTTGCACGCGATCAGGCTCGAAGAACCAGTGTCCGGTTCCAGGGTAACGATAAAAAGTCACAGGTCGTCCAGCTTGCCTTAGAGTTTCCTCCAATTCATCCACATTGGATAACGGCTCAAATGGATCATTTTCGGCAAAGTGACCCAGGTAAGTCGCCCTCGAGGTGCTGAAATCACCGCCGCCGGTCCCGTAAAAGATGACTACGGAACGTATATTTTCGGGGTCTGCAGCAGCCAGGTCCAGCGCATAATAGACTCCCATAGAAAAACCGATGACTGAGAGACCACGATCTGCTTGTCCTGCACAGTCCCTCAGAAACGACGTTGCCTGGGCAATCTCGGCCTTTGCATGCAAGTAGTTTTCGTCGAGAGCTTTGCCAAGGACATCTGCATCCTCGATGGTGTCTGCAACCTTCCCTTGATAGAGATCTGGGGCGAATGCCGTAAAACCGGATTCGGCCAGTCGTCTGCAGAAAGCCTTGATCGTTTCGTTCAATCCCCACCATGCGTGGAGAACCAATACACCTGGCTCTGTACCCGTGTTTGGGACGGCGAGATAACCTTGAGGTTGTGTCATCCGTAACCTTTCTTATGGTTGATGTGGACCACGACTTTGTCTGACCTGCGAATATGACGCCAGTGGGCGAAATATTTGGATATATTTTCTCCTATTAATAATTATACACCGCAAAATATACGCTTGCTTCGGAATTTGATCCCTTGGTCGGTGTGTATGTCAGGAGCGCTGGTCACCGAGGGGGCGTGGTCAAGGGTTAAATCAATAACTCCGGCTCCCGTTCCCAGGTGCCGGAGTTAATCGTTCGAATATGTTGTCAGCGTCCCGCAGTTTCGATGGAATAAAAAAACCAGCGTGGCGTTTTACCTGTTACACCAGCTCGCGTTCAAACGGATCAACGCCGCAGCACAGCACCAGCTCCTTGGCAGCCTTCACTTCATCCAGTCGGCCGACCGGCGTGATGTGAGGTGCGCTCTTCAGCAGCTCTGGCTCGCTGTGTGCCTCCTCGGCGATCTTAAGCAAGACCTCGGCGAACGCGTCCAGCGTCTGCTTGCTCTCCGTCTCGGTCGGCTCGATCATCAGCGCCTCGTGGACGATGAGCGGGAAGTAGTTGGTCGGCGGGTGCAGACCGTAATCCATCATGCGCTTGGCGATATCCAGGGCGTGGACCCCCGGTGCGTCAGCCCACATGCCCTCCAGAACAAATTCATGCATACAAACCCGATCGTAGGGCAGGTGATAGGCATCACGCAGCCGCGACAGCAGGTAATTGGCGTTCAGCACAGCGTACTCGGAGATCGCCCGTAACCCATCTGGCCCGTACATCCGAATGTAGGTATACGCCCGCACGAACATGCCGAACTGGCCCTGGAAGGATTTTACCCGTCCGATTGTTTTAGCCGGGGTGGCGTAACCGTATAACGGAGGCGTATCTTTATCGCCTTCCTCGAGGATGCCCACTAACGGCGCAGGCAGGAAATCGACCAGGTGTTTTGCCACCCCCACCGGCCCGGAGCCGGGGCCGCCGCCGCCATGCGGGGTGGAGAAGGTCTTGTGCAGGTTGAAGTGCAAGACATCGATGCCCAGGTCGCCGGGACGCACGATGCCCAGCAGCGCGTTCATATTCGCCCCGTCGCCATACACCAGTCCACCTGCCTGGTGTACCAGGCGAGTGACTTCTATGACGTTCTCGTCGAACAATCCCAGCGTGTTCGGATTGGTCAACATCAATCCAGCCAGGCTCTCGTCGCAGTGCTTCTTCAGTGCTTCAAGGTCCACGTTGCCACGAGCATCGGAGGGCAGCTGCACGACATCGAGACCGCTCATCGCCGAGGTCGCCGGGTTGGTGCCATGCGCCGAGTCGGGGATCAGGATCTTGGTGCGCTTGGCGTCACCACGGGACTCGTGATAAGCGCGGATGATCAAAACGCCGGTTAATTCACCCTGGGCGCCAGCGGCTGGCTGCAAAGTGATTCCAGCGAAACCGCCGATCTCTTTCAGCATTTCCTGCAGCTCGTACATCATCATCAGAGCGCCCTGAACCGTCTCCACAGGCTGGAGCGGGTGCAGCCCGGCAAAACCGGGCAGACGGGCGGTTTCCTCGTTTATTTTCGGGTTGTACTTCATCGTGCACGAACCCAGTGGATACATCCCCTGGTCGATGCAGTAATTCAGCTTCGACAAGCGGGTGAAATGGCGCACGACATCCACTTCGGAAAGCTCCGGCATCGGCAGGTCCTCTCGCACCAGACCTTCAGGCAGCTTTGAAAGCGGCACATCCGGGGCAGGGTAGCGAATGCCGCGCCGACCGCTGACAGACAGGTCACACAGCAATGGCTCAGTCATGGCTCACCTCCGCAAGCACATCCACCAATAAGTCAATATCATCGCGTGAGTTCATCTCGGTCACCGCGATCAACAGATCGTTCTCCATGCCGGGATAAGCCTGGCCCAAATCGTAGCCGCCCAGGATGTCGTGTTCGAGCAAGTGTTCATTGATCTGTGCAGCCGGGAGGGGACAGCGGACAGCGAACTCGTTGAAGAAGGGCGCCTTCGACCACAGGCTGTAACCCGGAAGGTCGGCAATCGATTTTGCTGCATAATGCGCCTTGTGATAACATAGGTCAGCCACTTCACGCAGCCCTTGCTTGCCCAACAGGCTCATATAGACGGTAGATGCCAGGGCGATCAATCCCTGGTTCGTGCAGATATTCGAAGTGGCCTTCTCCCGGCGGATATGCTGCTCGCGAGCCGTCAGGGTCAGCACGTAAGCGCGTTGCCCGCGATTATCGACCGTCTCGCCCACCAACCGGCCGGCCATCTTGCGCACGAACTCTTGCTTGGTGGCAAAGATACCCAGGTATGGCCCGCCATATGAAAGCGGTATTCCCAAGGGCTGGCCTTCGCCGACCACGATATCGGCGCCGAACTGGCCCGGTGGAGTGAGCAATCCCAGCGCGATAGGATTCACGGAGATCGCCAGCATCGCCCCTACCGCGTGCACTTCGTTCGCTAAACTGGAGAAATCATACACACGACCAAAGAAGTCGGGATATTGGACGATCACCAGGGCGGTATCCTGGTCTACGAACGGTAAGAACGCTTCCGGCCCGGCCTGTAAATCCACATTTTCGCCTACGATTTGTATCGGTGTGCCGTGGTTGTAAGTATGGACAACCTGTCGGTAGTGCGGGTGCAAGCCGGGCGAGAGCACCACCTTTGTCCGTTTTCCGCGGAAGTTGGCGTAAGCCAGGCTGACCGCTTCAGCTACAGCAGTGGCGCCGTCGTAATGCGAGGCGTTGGATACATCCATGTCGGTCAGCGAGGTGATCAGGCTCTGGTAATCAAAGATCGCCTGGAGCGTGCCTTGCGAAATCTCCGGCTGGTAAGGGGTATAGGCGGTGTAGAACTCACCTCGGCGCAAGATGGAATCCACTGCTGGGGGTGAATAATGGTTATATGCTCCAGCGCCCAGGAAGCAGATCAGATCCTGGGTCGTCTCGTTGACTGCGGCGATGTTGCGCATCTCTAACATCGCTTCCATATCGGTCAACGCTTCGGGTAAATTTAACTTCGGGAAGCGATATTTGGCTGGCACGACATCGAACAGATCTTCCATTCGTTCAACGCCGATCGCATCCAGCATCGCCTCCCGTTCTTCCACGGTATGGGGGATGAACATGCTAACTCCTTTAGCCTTTTGCCTCGATCGCTTTTTGATAAGCCGCCACATCAAGCAGCTCGCCTAGCTCAGCGGGATCCGAAAGCTCGATCTTGACCATCCAGGCTTCGCCATAAGGGTCGCTGTTTACCTTCTCAGGTGTATCAGGCAGCGCATCGTTGATTGCCATAACTTTTCCGCCAGTCGGGAGGTAGACATCCGCGGCTGCTTTTACCGATTCCAGTGTGGCACAGGCATCGCCTTTTTTGACCTCGTCACCTACCCCGACGACGATTTCAACAAAGACAATGTCCGAGAGCTGGTTTTGGGCGAAGTCGGTGATACCCACCGTACCGGTATTGCCTTCTACCCGGATCCACTCATCATTGGGGGTATATTTTAGATCGCTTGGAATGTTCATGACTGGTTCTCCTTAAATATTGATTTGAATAATTGAGCTGGTGAAGGGAAAGCATGCAAAAGAAAAGACGCACGCTAAGAACGCGTGCGCCCCTGTCTGGAACCTGAGAGATTCGCGCCGTTGGGTAAGGCGCTTGCACCGTCGGTGTTCGCAGCCGTGCTGCGTAACTTTCCAGAGGCATTCAGACACAGAGTCCTTCTACCTGAGAGTTTCATCCGACCTTCACCACGTCAGATTTGCCCCTTCGGTGCCCGTCAACACCCCGCCCGGGTCTCTCCTCTGCTCCTGTTATTCCAATGGCATAATCCAACCGGTCAACCAGCTCCAGCCGGATACCATGATTTTATGTTGTCCTGATACAAAAGTCAAGTGAGTAATGTAAGTGATTATGTCATAAAAGATTTTATATCATAAATCAGCGAGCTACACCCAACCCTGGTTTTTGATAAAACCGGATAAAACAGGCAGCTCGAAATATTCTCCGCCATACGCCTTATAAGCCGGCCAGAATGTGACCAGCCATGCGGCAGGCAGGCATATTGCCGCGATCCCAACGGTGACCAGGGTTAGAAGAAGGTAGATCGACCAGAAGACGATATTGAAGGCAAGCCCTTGCACGGCGTGGTATTTAATAAAGGGTCTCGCTTTCTTGTCTGCCATGAACAACACGATGAGCCCAACAAACGGGATGGGGTAGCTTAAAGCTGCCCATAGTTTGTCGTCGCTGGTGACTTCAGGGTCGATTGTAACTTGTGACATTAGGGTAGACCTCCTTGGGGGCCATAACGTGCCAGCCGTGTAGCGGATCAGGCTGGTCTCACCACCTTAAAACACCCGGCTGCCAAAGGGGTTACGCTTGACTCAGGACAAATTCCAGGTCAGGATGAATAGCACTGTAAACAGAGTGCTGATCACCAGCTGGCGTATGCCGATAGCAGTGGGTTTTGCACCAACTGCCGGCTGGAACAATGTCCCCCATATCGTTTCCACCCATTGCAGAACATACGGTAATGGCAGCAATTGAGGAAGAAAGCCGATGAAAGCAAGCCCGGTGACCAGGACTGTGTTGAAGGTCGTGTAAAGCAAAGCGCGACGGCCTATACGAAGCGCCGTCGGGAAACTCAGCGGGGCTGTCAACTTGCGTTGTTCCAGGCGCAAGTAAGCATACACGATCGAAGCCGCCGATTGCAGCCAGACCAAGCCAAACAAGATCCAACCTTGGGGATCCGGGTGGCCTAGACCGACCCAATAGGCTGCCGGTGCAGCCAGGGCCAACACCCCAGTGGCAACAATTTCGATGCCCATCTGGCGGCGTTCGAGACGCCGGCTGATCAAGTAAAGATGCCAAAAAAACACTGCAACGCCGGGGATCGCCAGGTATAGCAGGTATCCAAAACCCAGGTAGATCAACGTTCCGAGAGACACCAGACCGACAAAGCTGTACAAGAAAAACCAGAAGCGGGCGATTGGCAGGTCTCGCGAGGATCTCCGCCCGCTGCGCGCCTTAACCGCGATTGAGGCTGGCTGTCGCAACAGGAAAGCTGACACTACGGCGATCACCAGAATCAAGCTGGCGATGGTGAAGTTCTGCGCCGCGAATAGCCCGATTAAGAGTGGGCTGAAAAGGAAGACCCACGAGCCGTGATCCTGGGGCAGAGCAATATGGCGGACGAACAGGGAGGACCGGATGGATGTCGCTGTCATCTTAATGGATTATATTCGATTTCGTTGAGGTTACCAATTAAACGCCTTGGAGCGACAGTTGTCTGTCGCTCCAGGATTTATGATCGCTCCCCTAACTATGACGGAAGCTCAACCCCCAATTATGCGGGTAGTCCCTGCGATCAAGGGGGTATTGACCGATGTCAATAAGGTAATTATGTCTTATCAAAGTCGTTTAGACAATCCGTATACCTACGTATTTTCGGTAAACGATGTGCTCTCATCGAAGGGAAGGATACCCCGCTGTAATGAGTAGCGGATTAACTCTGCCTGGTTCTGTAAACCGAGTTTATGCAGAATCCGCGCCCGGTGAACCTCCACCGTTCGCGGGCTGATGGAAAGCCTCTCCCCGATCCCAGAACTGCTCATGCCGCTTGCTGCAAGTGGCATGATCTCCCGCTCGCGATTAGTCAAAGTTTTTAAAGGATCCAGCCTTTGGCTTTGTGTCATCTGAAACTGGGCTTCAACGGAAGATTTAGCCAGAGACGGGCTTAGATAGTGTTGTCCAAGCATTGCCTGGCGAATTGCCTGCACCAGCTCTTTTGCATCGGAGCCTTTCAAGACATAGCCTTTTGCGCCATATTTCAACGCCTCCTGGACATACGCCCCTCTGGCATGCATAGACAGAACAACCACTTGGGTCTGATAGGAGCCATAGTGCAGGCGGCGGATAACCTCCAGGCCGCTCATGTCAGGTAATGCCAGATCCAGAACCAGGATGTCGGGTTTCAACTCCTTAATCTGGTCCAGCACTTCCTGGCCGCTGTCGGCCTCGCCAATGATGATAATATCGCTCTCGACTTCCAGTATCGCGCGCAGACCCTGTCGCAAGATGGTGTGGTCATCTGCAAGTAAGATCGAAATGGTCATACGCTCTCCTGATTTTGATCAGGCCTGGTGAATTGAAATTCGGCTGTCAGGCAGACGCCCTTTCCAGGGTTGGTCTCAATCTCCAGGTTCCCACCGGAATTGGCAGCACGTTCGCGCATGCCGGCAATTCCGTGCGACTTATAGGCGCTCTCGACTTTTTGCAAATCAAACCCTACCCCTTGATCTTCGATTTGCAAGCCCAGTTCTTGAGGTGTAGCCCACAGGCGCACATCGACCTGATTAACTGCGGCATGGCGCGCTACGTTGGTCAGCGCTTCCTGAACGATACGATAAGCTGCGATTTCCACTTGCGGCGGGAAACGCTCCTGAAGTCCACGGTGGGACAGGTTCACCAGGATCCCGGTTTGAGAAATGAAACGCTGGCTATAATCCAACAGGGTTGGTAACAATCCCAGGTCATCCAGCATGGCAGGGAGCAAATTGAGCGAAAGATCGCGCACTTCATCCAGCAACTGTTTGACTTGCCATCGGATGCGCTCTAACTCGAATTGTATAATGCTTTTAGCCTCGCCTGCCTCTACCGAGCGGCTAACAATTTCGAGATTCAAGCTGAGCGAGGTGAGCATCTGCCCGATCTCGTCATGCAACTCGCGCGCCAGGCGGCGTTTTTCTTCCTCTTGAACCTCAACCAGGCGCTCAGTAAGGATCTTAAGCCGCGCCTGGCTGTCAGAGACACGCTCGAACAGGCGGGCATTCGTGAGTGACAGGGCGGCCTGATCTGAAATGGCGTGCAATAAATCCAGTTCTTCGTCGGTGGGTAAGCGAATTTCCCCAACCGAGGCCAGGTTCAACGACCCTACGATCTCCCCCATGTGATAGAACGGCATGATTACGAGAGTCCGGATATTAGGAGTAGCCGCGGTTGCGAGATGCGCCGATAACGGCAATGTCTCTACATCTGGAATGGTAATTATGGGTCCAAGCTGGCGTACATATTCTTCAAACTGCGGACGGGGGATCGGGGGGATAGAAAAATAGTTTACCTTAACCTTGGAGGCGTATACGGCTATATGCAGGCTATCGTCTTCTTCACGATACAAGCTGACAGAGCAAATTGAAAATGGAATAGCACGCAGAACCTCGTCACAGATTGCCTCCATAACAGCATTGATATCGAGGTGGGCGTTGGCTCGTGAGGCAACGCGTGCCAGAGCCTCCGAGTGCAACGCGTGGTGTTTCCAATTATCCTCGGCCGCTTTTCGTAAGTAGATTTCTTTATGTAGTTGACGATTCAACGTTTGCAGCTCTGCGGTTCGCTCAAGCACCCGCTGCTCCAGGGTTTCATGCGCTCTGATCAGCTCCTGTTGCACGCGAATTCGCTCGGTAACATCGCGGCAAATCCCAAAATAGCCTTGAGGTTTGCCATCTGGACCGAAAACCATCGACCCATTCACTTCAAGCTGGAATACTGAGCCATTTTTTCTCCGGGCGGTCAATATCACATCTCGAATATAGCCGTCTTGCAACCCATCTTGGATGGTTTTCCTCAATCGGGGATGATCCTGCTCACTAATAAGTTCGTTTATAGATGAATGCGTTTTTATGAGTTCTTCAGCATTTTCATATCCGAATAGCGTAGCAAACTGTTGATTTATGATCCGGTGGTGGCCTGCCATGTCATCATCCAGGTCATAATAGATGATTCCATCCGGGGAAGCCTCGATCAGTGCCCGGTAGCGTTTCTCGCTCTCCTGCAGGGCAACCTCGATCTTTTTATGTTCGGTGACGTCGCGCGCCACAATCACGACCTGAATGATCTCTCCCTGGTCGTCCAGAATCGGGATCACCCAGCTATCATAGACACCGAACCGGCCGCGATCATCCACGCGCTCAGCGAGGCCGGTTTGCAAAACTTTATTAAAAACCCCGCGGCGAAATTCTGCCACCGGCTTTGGCAGGATATCCCATAAGCAAAGACCGATGAGCTCATCCGCCTGGCGATCCAACGACCGCGCCATCACCTGGTTGGTCATTAAGATTGTGCCGGCGCGATCGAGCACGCAAAAGATATCATTGGGCGCGTTGGCCATCGCCAGCATGACCCGCTGGTCACGTCGCAATCTCTCTTCCAGGAGTTTACGATCAGTGATATCGTGCATGAAGACTCCTAATGTGAATTGTGATCCGAGGTGTGCTGTCGGACGACGAGAATTCTCACGCTACCTCCACTGGTAAGTTAATATTATACATTCGTTCGCAGAGGGTTGTGAGCAGCCGACAGGTCGGCTATTATAAGAAGAGATTTGGCGGCAAGATTGACTGGGGCACGCGATCCGAAGACCATGGCGCGACCGGGGCTAAAGTTAGTCGGCAAAGGCCGAGCAAAGCCCGGTCGTAGTTCACCCGCCAGCCAGCAAAATCTAACCAGGCTTGCTCGTGATCTGTCTTGAGCGGCACGCCTGCTTCAGCGAGCTGCTCCCAGGCGGCATCGAATTCGACGCGTGTGATGCTGATCGGCTCCGAGGGAAAGTGCGGATTGGGGTTATGCGGCAGGTGGAAGAAATCGGCGACGTGGCGAAGTGCCAGATAACCAGCCCGGATGCACAACATGGCCTGCGGATCGGCGGGAATGTCTACTGCGGCGAGCGTCAGTGAAGCCGCATCAAGGACTGCTCCGGCGGAGGTGACCCAGGAGTGGTCGGAACGTGGCGAGCGGAAGAAGACCAGCGCTGGTAGCGAGGTATGGCTCTCATCGATATCGGCAAACCAGGTTTCCCAAACCGGCCACAGAACGCTCAGGCGTTGCAGACCGTGTATGCGGTGGTAGCGCAGCAGCATTTCGATTGCTGAAGGCGGCTTTCCGGCGCGCACCTCCAGCATCGTTACGGCGCTTTCCCGGCGTGAAAAAGCGGCGTACATCGTGGGCAAATAGGCGATCAACATCGCTACCAGGATCAACCCAATCATACTCTCCGAAAAAGCCAACAGCGTCATGGGAAACCCCTGGGGGGCCTCAGATCCCAGAGTGAATAGGGAAGAGCCGCTAATAAGGAATGCATCCTGAAAGCCAGCAACTCCCATCGACCAGTAGATTGCTGCATAGCCGATCGCAATAATAAAATACCAGACAGGCACCAATGCCAGTAACCCCAACGGCGCGTAGAAAGCCATAATGCGATCGCGCGCTTCGAAGCTGCGGGCGCGTTTAAGCGGCAGGGTGATGAGAAAGCGGACCCCCATGAAAACCAGGCGGGTCAGCCGGTCGGAGACGCCACGCGGCAAGACGAAAGTTTCTACGGCCGAAAACACCGTTCCTATCACCAGGATTACACCTGTCAGGAACGTAAAACCGCGCAGAACTAATTCCACTTTGGATTATTCACCCGGATTGAGATCTGTTCGCCGGCGCGCAGATTGTGATAGGGCGATTTCATAATAAATATTTTTAATCCAGGCCAGCGAACAACCCGTTAAGCTGCAGGCCTGGCTGTGGCTCGGGCCAGGCCAGGGAAAAATGCTCGACGCTCATCAGAGCCTTCACCTGAGACTGGGGCAATCTGCGAAACAGATTTCCCGGACCGAACTGGGTGCGATGGCAGTTCAGCGCTTCCCATTTGGAGTTTACCGTTGAAGCGACATCCAGGTGTACATGAACCTGGTCATCGGGCCAGCCAATGGATGGATCTTCAAAGCGGTCAAAGTCGCTGGTATCTTCGCCCAGCTCTTCCAATTGCCGGCGCATCTCGACGAAAAACGAGCGCGGAATGGCAGTGTAGAACAGGCGGCTGGCCTGCCAGGGTTTACCCAGCTCCGGATGGAAATTGCCATCTGCTGCGGCATGAAAGGCTTCTACGGTATGACGGTGGGCAGCAATGTGGTCAGGGTGACCGTAGCCGCCGTTTGGCTCGAAGGTGGCGATCACTTGCGGGCGCAGGCGGCGAAGGATGGCGACCAGGCGAGAAACAACCTGGTCTTCAGGAGCGTTGATATAGGCGCGTGGATCCAGGTTTTCCTGGGTACCCACCATGCCAGAGTCGCGGTAATCTAAAAAGATCAGCTCCGCTATACCCATTGTTTCTGCAGCGCAACGCAGCTCGCCTTCCCGCACCTGTCCCAGAGTCTCCGGCGTCGCCAAACTGGGGTCTGAAATCTCGCCGACTTCGCCGCGTGTGGCGCATACCAGATATGTCTGGACACCTTCGGCGGCATAGCGGGAGATGGTTCCGCCTGTACCAAAGGCCTCATCGTCCGGGTGAGCAAATACTGCCAGAAGAGAATGTGCCATATCTTCCCCGAAAAACAGAATAAGATGGATGCAGCACGAATAGCTACACCCATCCTATTTTACTCTATATTATCTTAATTTACGCCGGTACCATTTCGGCCTGCTGGATGATCTCCAGCTCCAGATCGATTTTGATCTCATCGCCGACCAGCCAGCCGCCGGTCTCCAGTGCGACATTCCAGTTCAGGTTCCAATCCTTGCGGCTGATCTTGGTGCTGGCAGTGAACCCGGCGTTGGTGTTGCCCCACGGATTCTTGGACATGCCGGAGAATTCAACCTCAAGGGTGACTTGGCGGGTGAGGTTGCGGATGGTCAGGTCGCCGACCAATTTGGCATGCTGCTTGTCGATCAAATCCACTCGCTTGCTCTTGAACGTCAAGAAAGGGTATTTCTCTGCATCCAAAAAATCAGGTGAGCGCAAATGACCATCGCGCTGCGCATCGCGTGTGCTGATACTGGCAGCCTCGATCTGCACGTCAACTGTGGTGAATTCCGGGTAGTTTTCGTCGAAATCAACGTTGCCGGTAAATTTTTCGAAGCGCCCGCGCACGTTTGAGATCATCATATGGCGTGCCGTGAAATTCACTTCGGAATGGGCGGAATCAATTGTCCAGGACATGTTTACCTCCAGGTTTGCTATCAGGATTAGGTTTCTCGAATATCATAGTTATCATTGTATCCATATACCGTAACTCAATCGTCAGCATCAGCGTATACAAAGGCATGAACAAACGGCTTTGTTTATGATTTTTCGATGAAAACAGGTGTATTTTTCCTGGATAGATCCAGTTTTTGGGGATATACTAGGGCTGCCATGCTGACCATCCATTTACTTGGCGTCCCACAAATTTTTGTCGATGAGGAAGAAATCCAGGTGCCGCGCCGAAAAAGCCGCGCCCTGGTTTATTACCTGGCTGCACATCCGCAGACAGTCTCCCGGCAGCAGCTCTTGGCGTTATTCTGGACTGATCTGGCGCGCCCGTCCGCTTTACAAACCCTGCGATCCACTCTGCACAGCCTGCGCCAGGTCCTCGGCGCCTCCCTCGACATACAGGGCGACCTGGTTGGATTGTCGGCCGGCTGTTGGGTCGATGTCCGGCAATTCGAGCAGGATCTAAGCGCAGATAACCTGGATGAAGCAGCTCTGTGGAAGTCCCTGGACCTGTATCGTGGCAATTTCCTGGACGGGTTCAGCCTGCCCGACGTTCAAGAGTATGAAGATTGGATTACGGTGACACGTGAGCATTTTCGTCGCCTGGCGGTGCGTGGCTGGACTACCCTGTCTTCCCATCAGAAAGCCCGAGGGGATTATCGCCAGGCACAGGAAAGCCTGGATCGGGCGCTGAAGTTAAATCCATTCCAGGAGGATTTGCAGAGGGAGGCGATACGCTTATTGTACCTGTCAGGTGACCGGCCCGGGGCCATCTTACGCTATGATGAGCTACGCCGTTTACTGGATGATGAAATGGGCGTCCCGCCGATGGTCGAGACGCGCCACCTATATGATGCCATTCTAAACGATCGTATTGCCCCTCAGGCCATCCAGGCGGTTTTACCTACCCGCCGGTCTGGCCAACGGCCGAT
>Ga0154774_1160_pt1 | contig 16111 bp, 14 predicted proteins | sample Rifle2008BG16ft_FD_105782 | JGI IMG/M metagenome (GOLD analysis project Ga0154774, IMG submission 105782) | Chloroflexi bacterium RBG_16_57_11
ACACCCAGGCGCAGGACTTCATGTCCGCCAACCCCGAACTGGCTGGCATCTACGTCACCGCCGGTGGACCCTTCGGCGCTGCCGCTGCAGTACAAGACGCCGGTATGGCTGGCAAGGTGTGGGTGGTCTCCTTCGACTTCGTGGATGAGACCATGCAGTTCGTCAAGGATGGCGTGATTTACGCCACCATCGGCCAGGATCCCTTTGCTCAAGGCCATGACCCCGCTGTCCGTTTGTTTAATATGATAGCGGGTGGTGTGTACCCGGAGTGCGGTCGCCTCGTGACGCGCGCCGACATCGTGACGGCGGAGAACATTGACCAGTTCTGGACCGCTCCGTAATCGAAGTTTATGCCTGACGGATCCGGACCACACCCGGACCCGTCAGTGAGCGTGGGGCCGGGCTGGTAGCCCGGCGTCACGCAACCCGGTTTGCGGTTTTCACGGAGGCTCCATCGCTGTGGCCAGAAGCTTCCACAGGTTGAACGAGGATGTTTTACATCGCTGCTGCTAACGACCATGCAAACGGCGCAGTATTCACCCTTAGCCTCCGTGAAAACCCACGCTGCTATTCCTACCTGAAGAAGCCCCACGCCAGACCGGGCGAAGCCAGCAAATTGCTCTTGTCTCAACGCTTCGCAATGCCTGAGGTGAAACTTCTTCACCCACAGTCGCTCGAAATTAGTTAGCACGATAGGGAAGAAAGCTTATGGGTCAGAGCAGTGGACAGATCTTGATGGTGGATGGCGTTTCCAAGCGCTTTGGGGGCGTCCAGGCGCTCAAAGCAGTTAATTTTGACCTGAACTACGGCGAGGTCCATGCCCTGGTGGGCGAAAATGGGGCGGGAAAATCGACTCTGATGAACGTCCTCGGTGGTATTGTCCAGCAAGACAGCGGGCAGGTGGTGTTCAAGGGCCAGGAGGTCGATTTCAAGTCACCTATCGAGTCGCTTGACGCCGGGATCGCCGTCATCCACCAGGAGCTGGCGATGTTACCGCATCTTAACGTAATTGAAAATGTGTTCATGGGGCGCATGCCTGCGAATGGCGGAATGATCCGCTGGCGAGAGGCTGAAAAAGACACCCGGGCGGCGTTAGAGCTGGTAGGTTTAGATATCCCACTGGATATACTGGTGAGCAAGCTCAGCATTTCGCAGCGCCAATTGGTGGAAATCGCTAAGGCGCTCTCGAAGAATGCCAGCCTGATTATCATGGATGAGCCGAACTCATCGTTGGCTGAATCGGAGACTGAGCGACTTTTCTCGGTGATCGAAACACTTAAACAACGCGGTGTGGCGGTGATCTATGTTTCACATAAAATCGAGGAAGTGTTGCAGATCGCCGACCGCATCAGCGTGCTGCGCGATGGTGAATACCGCGGCACAATCCAGAAAAGCGACGCCAGTGTTGAAAAGGTAATCCAGATGATGGTTGGCCGCGAGCTGCGCCAGGAAACCAGCCGCCTGAGGCAAGAAGCAGGCACTAAAGAAGGCGCCCTGCGCCTGGAGGTGCGTGGTTTAAGTGGAAGGCGCTTCCAGGATGTATCCTTCGAGATTCGCCAGGGTGAGATCGTCGGTTTTGCCGGTTTGGTAGGCGCCGGGCGTAGTGAAGTGGCGCGAGCAATCTTTGGTGCAGACCCCATCACCACCGGAGAAGTCCGCCTGGATGGCAAGACGGTGAGGTTTACTTCGCCTGGAAAGGCTATCGCAAATGGGATGGCGATGATCCCTGAAGACCGTAAGCTGCTTTCTCTGTTCACGGATTTGCCAATCTTATTTAATATGAGCGTGGCCGAGCTGCCGCGTATGTCCCGCTACGGTTTGATTAGCCACCGGGAGGAACGGTCCACTGCTGAGCGGTTCGTGGACCAGCTAAGGATTAAGTTGGCTTCGGTTGATCAACCGGTACGCAGCCTGAGCGGAGGCAACCAGCAGAAAACCACCCTGGCCCGCTGGCTGGCGACCCAACCAAAATTGTTGATCATGGATGAGCCAACTCACGGTGTTGACGTCGGCGCAAAAGCTGAAATATACGAGCTCATGCGCAATCTGGCCGACCAGGGAATCAGCATTATGCTGATCTCGTCGGAGCTGCCCGAAATTCTAACGATGTCGGATCGCGTGGTCGTGATGCACGAAGGCCGTGTAACAGCCATGCTAAAACATGACCAGTGCGATGAACACACAATCATGTTGCATGCAACCGGCATGGCTGAAAACCACGTCGTCTAGGTATAGTAAATATAAGGAACAAAAAATGGCTGATATTCCTTCCTGCTCCCTTGAACAGGCAGATTTTCGCGGATGGAAGGCTATCTGTTTAAGCAACGGATTCGTGACAATTGTCGCCGTGCCTGACATCGGTGGGCGGATCATGGCTTTCGATCTGGGTGAAATACCATTATTATTTATCGATCCGACCCTGGCTGGCAAGCTGTTTACTGCCGAGCAGAACCAGGGCGATGGCTCTTTGGCCGCGTGGAAGAATTTCGGCGGTGACAAGACCTGGCCTTCGCCGCAAGGCTGGGAAAACGATGACCAGTGGCACGGCCCACCCGACCCGGTGCTGGATACCGGCCGGTATCAAGTGACCGGCATGGAGCACAGCGCACGCGCAGCGTCTGTAAAAATGGTCAGTCCACCGGACAGCCGCACTGGGATGCAGATCACGCGCAAAGTCAGCCTGCACCGGGGTAGCAGCCGGGTCGAATTGGAATTGAGCTTTAAAAATATCTCTGACCGGCTGCGACGCTGGAGCATCTGGGATGTGGCCCAACTGCAGGCAGAGAAAACGCTGCCCGATGGGAAGCTGGCTCCAGAGACCAGCTGCACCGTGACCGCCCCGCTCAACCCACAGAGTAAATTCCCGGATGGGTACTGGGTCATGTTTGGCGAACCTGCCAATCCGCAATGGGGTGTTGATCGGGAGCACAGGCTGGTGGTGGCAAAATATCGCTGGGAGATCGGCAAGATTGGCAGCGATGCTTGCGCGCCGGATTTACACAGCGGTTGGATCGCCTTCAGCAACCCGAGGCAAGGACTGGCCTTTACGGAGCGGTTCCCCGTCTTCCCTGGCGAAGAATATCCCGATAACGGCTCCACCGTGGAGTGCTGGACGATTGGCAAAGGCAGAGTGGCCAACCTGGACTATGAGCACAGCGATATTTACCTGATGGAAACCGAAGTGCTCAGCCCATTTTACACCTTCCAGCCGGGTGAGAGCCACAACTTCCAGATTGAATGGGGCGCGTGTAGGTCCGCCGGACCGATCCTGGACGTGCAGGCGGGTGGATGCGCCAGCCAGAGGCTGGCTGTGCAAGCAACACACAATGGTGTGCAGTTGAGTGGGGTATTTGGCGCTTTTGACAGTGGGAACCTGCTGCTCACGTGGCTGGATAAAACAGGTGAAGTCAGCGGCTCAATCTTACTCGCATCTGTCAATCCCGCTGAGCTCATAGAATTCGACCAGACTTTCCGACCACCGGCTGGAGCTACCGCTGCCGAGCTGAGCGTGCTGTCTGAAGCTGATGTAGAGCTACGTAAGCTAGGAACATGCGAGCTGATGTAAAAATGCGACAAATTGCATATTTACGCCCGGAACAAATCATTGAAGAGATGAAGCGCTGTACGTTGGCATATCTGCCGATCGGGCCGCTGGAATGGCATGGACCACATCTACCCTTGGGGGTAGATCCGTTCAACGCACAGAACGCCGCTCTACAATCCGCAGAGCTGACCAGCGGGCTGGTCTTCCCAACCCTGTATTGGGGTACCGAGCGCGAGCGGCAGCCAGACATGCTGGACTGGCTGGGTCTCAACCTGGAAGATTACATCGTAGGGATGGATTTTCCCGCCAACAGCCTGCCCAGCCTGTACTGCTCTGAGGAAGTTTTTGCGCTGGTAATGCGAGAGCAGCTCCGCCTGGTGGCAAAGATGGGCTTTCGACTGATCGTCATGATCACCGGGCATGCGGCGACCAACCAGATCGAAGTCCTTGAGCGGCTGGCAGCGGAGTTCAACGGTTACAAAATCGCGCGGGTGATCGTCGCCTTACCTTTCGTAACCAACTCAAGTGGTGTTATGGAGGTTGGCCATGCTTCGCGCATCGAGACGTCGGTGATGCAGGCGCTGCATCCCGAGACGGTACGGTTGGATATGCTTCCGCCGCTGCCTGACCCGCTCCGCAACGCTGACTGGGCGGTGATCGATTACAAGACATTTTTGGGTGAACCTACACCCGAGCGTGTCATCCATGAACACGATGATCCGCGACGCGCCAGCGCCGAGCAAGGACGCCTGACTATCGACCATGCCGTGGAACAGATCGTTGCGCGTGTGAAATCTGAATTGGAGAGGCTGTCAGATTATTCGCCGTAACTGACTCATTTTCGATTTTTACGAATAAAACAGTGTGCACATTAGGAAAAAAATATGACAAACCTATACGAACCCAAACCTGAGCACAAATTTACATTCGGCCTTTGGACAGTTGGTAACACCGGTAGCGATCCATTCGGCGCGGCGGTCCGCAATAAGCTTTCGCCGGTCGAACTGGTTCACCTGCTGGCAGAAATTGGCGCTTATGGGGTCAACTTTCACGACAACGACCTGATCCCCTTCGACGCCACCCCAACCGAGCGCGACCAGATTGTGCGCGATTTCAAACGCGCCCTGGAGGAAACCGGGCTGGTAGTGCCGATGGCGACGACCAACCTGTTCCACCATCCGGTGTTCAAGGATGGCGCCTTTACAGCCAACGATCCACGGGTACGCAAGTTCGCCTTGCAGAAAACCATGCGAGCGATCGACCTGGGTGTGGAGCTCGGCGCAAAAATCTACGTCTTCTGGGGCGGGCGCGAGGGTGTGGAGAGCGATGCTACAAAAGACCCGACTGCAGGGTTGAGGCGTTTTCGGGAGGCGCTAAACTTCCTCTGCGAGTATGTGCTTGACCAGGGGTATGACCTGAAACTGGCCCTGGAAGCCAAGCCCAATGAACCGCGCGGCGACATCTACTTGCCAACCAGCGGCGCCTTGCTGGGTTTTATCGCCACCCTGGATCACCCGGAGATGGTCGGTTTGAACCCGGAAATGGCACATGAGCACATGGCAGGGCTGAACTTCCTGCACGCTGTCGCCCAGGCGTGGGAGGCTGGCAAACTGTTCCACATTGACCTGAACGACCAGAATTCCGTGCGCTTTGACCAGGATTGGCGCTTTGGATCACAGAGCCTAAAACAATCTTTCTTCCTGGTCAAGTTCCTGGAAAATGTCGAATATTCCGGCAGCCGCCACTTCGACGCCCATGCCTACCGGACCGAGGATTATGAGGGCGTTAAGGATTTTGCCCGCGGCTGCATGCGCACCTATCTGATCTTGAAAGAGAAGGCCGAACACTTCAACCAGGATGAGGAAATCCAGTTCTTACTGGCTAAGATCAACGTGAATGATCCGGCCATGGAGGGATTCGAAGGAAAGTTCAACCCAGCGAAAGCGAAAGCCTTGAAAGCCTATCCATTCGATGTGGCAACTTTAGCAAGGCGGGGGATGCAATACGAGCGGCTGGACCAGCTCACGGTGGACTTGTTACTCGGAGTCAGATGATCCAAACTCAGCTCTTCCTCGGCATCGATATCTCGACAACCAGTGCTAAAGCATTGCTGATCGATCCTCAGGGGGTGGTCGCAGCAAGCGCATCGACTCCGCTCAGCCTTTCGACCCCAAAGCCGCTATGGTCGGAACAAGATCCGCATGAATGGTGGCAGGGAGCGGTGAGCAGCATCCGCCAGGCGCTGGCGCAAGCGGGTGCGAGCGGTGCACAAGTGCGGGTTATCGGCATGACCGGACAGATGCATGGATTGGTGATGTTAGATAAGCAGGAACGTGTGCTTCGGCCGGCGATCCTGTGGAATGATCAGCGCACCGGGGCAGAATGTGAGGAAATCACACAAAAGGTTGGCGCTGAAAAGTTGTTGCGCATCACGGGAAACCGGGCGCTGACCGGCTTTACAGCACCCAAAATCCTGTGGGTGCACAACCATGAGCCTCAAATCTATGCGCAAACTGCTCACGTCCTGCTTCCCAAGGATTATGTCCGCTTGCGATTGACCGGGGGTCATGCAGTGGATAAGGCCGATGGGGCCGGAATGCTGCTTTTCGATTTACAGAAACGGGATTGGTCCGATGAAGTGTTGAATATCCTTGACATCCCTCGCGCCTGGATGCCTGAAACCTTCGAAGGGCCAGAGATCACCGGTGTAGTGACACCATCTGCGGCAGCAGAAACCGGATTACTGGCAGGCACGCCAGTAGTGGGCGGCGGTGGTGACCAGGCGGCGCAAGCTGTGGGCGTCGGCGCGGTGACGCCAGGCATCGTAGCCCTGACGCTGGGCACATCTGGTGTGGTCTTTGCTACAACCGATGGCCCATTTGTTGAGCCGCATGGGCGCCTGCATGCCTTCTGTCACTCAGTGCCCGGAGCCTGGCACTTCATGGGCGTCATGCTTTCAGCAGCCGGCTCGCTGCAGTGGTATCACGATACACTGGCGGCAAATACATCTTTCGATGAACTGCTGGCTTTAGCGGTTGATATTCCACCAGGCAGCGAAGGGTTGTTATTTCTGCCGTACCTCACCGGCGAGCGCACCCCCCATCCAGATCCACTGGCGCGGGCAGCCTTTGTCGGACTAACTGTGCGCCACAGCCAGGCACACATGACCCGCGCTGTGCTGGAGGGCGTGGCTTTTGGCCTGCGCGATAGCATGGAGCTGATCAAACAGGCATCCGGGGAGATGATTAGCACTCCTGGTGTGACCAAATCCAGGATCGAACAGGTACGCGTCTCAGGCGGCGGTTCCCGAAGCGCACTCTGGCGCCAGATCCTGGCGGATGTGATGGACACCGAGCTGGTGACGGTGAACACCACCGAGGGCGCCGCGTTTGGCGCGGCCTTGCTGGCCGGGGTTGGCGCGGGCGAATGGGCCACAGTGAATGAAAGCTGCCTGGCGGTAATCCGCATCAGCCAGAGCACCCGGCCCAACCAACGAGTGAGTGAAGTTTATGAGCAAGCTTATCCCCTGTATCGAGAGTTGTACCATGCACTCAAGCCCACCTTCGATGCCATGGGACGGTAAATGTCATAATAACCGGTGTCCCTGAAAATTAATAATCAGCCGATCGTACATCATTTGCAATTTGCCGGAGGTAAACTCATGAACTCAAGAGAAAGACTGCTGCTGGCCTTGAATCATAAAGAAGCCGATCGCGTCCCATTTGACTTGGGCGCTACCGTGCTCACCAGCATCCATCACAAATCGTACCGCGCCCTGCGAATTTATCTTGGCTTGCCCGATGTCCAGCCACGCATTGTTGACATCTTCCAACAAATCGTTTCGGTCGACGATGACATGCGAAAGCGATTGAAAGTGGACGTGCGAGATGTTGCTGCCCGCTCTTCCGCCGCTTTCCGGATCGAGATCAAAGAGATGCCAGGCTATACTTACTTCTACGACGAGTGGGGCATCGGGTGGCGAATGCCCGTGGAGGGCGGCTGGTACTACGATATGTTCGACCACCCATTGAAGGATATTCAATCCATTGCAGAAATCGAAAATTATAACTGGCCTGATCCGGCGGACCCGGCACGTTTTGTTGGGATGGGCAAACGTGCCAAGCATGCCGCGACTGTCGAGCAACACGGCGTATTCATGGGCGGGCTATGCGCCGGTATCATGGAAATGGCAGCCTGGATGCGCGGGTTCGCGAACTATTTCTCCGACTTCGCCAACAACGAAAAGTTGCTCGTGGCGCTGATGCGTCAGGTGATGGACCTGAAGATGGGATATTGGGAAAAAGCGCTGGCTGAAGCCGGAGAATATGTTGATGTAGTCAACGAAGCCGACGATTTTGCCGGGCAGTTCCGGATGCTGATTTCCCCTGCGATGTACCGAAGAATCGTCAAGCCGCTACACAAGGAGCTGTTTGACTTTATCCATGCCCGCACGAATGCCAAACTATTCTTTCATTCCTGCGGCGCCATCCGCCCTGTGATCGGGGACCTGATTGAGATTGGGGTAGACATTCTTAACCCGGTTCAGGTTAGTGCCACCGGCATGGATTCGGCGGAATTGAAGCGCGAGTTCGGTAAGGATATCACTTTCTGGGGCGGTGGTGTGGATACACAACGGGTGCTAGGCGATGCCACACTGGATGATGTGCGCGCGGATACCCGCAAACGCATTGAGGACCTGGCCCCGGGCGGAGGTTTTGTCTTCGCTACAGTACACAACATTCAGGGTAATGTCCCACCAGAAAATATCATGGCAATGTGGGAGACACTGCAGGAGTTTGGCGTGTATAATTGAGCATTGTTCAACAATGATGATGACCGTAGAATCGGCCATTTATAAAAAAATAGGAGCAAAACATGGAGCCAATACTACAAAACCTATATGACGCGATTATGAACGGCGAGGCAAACAGCACGCCAGGTCTGGTGAATCAAGCGCTTAATCAGGGTTTGCCTGCCTCGCAAATTCTGAATGAAGGCATGATTGCAGCCATGAACCACGTCGGTATGCTATTCGAGGAAGGCGAGTTTTTCGTCCCCGAAATGCTCATCGCTGCTCGAGCAATGCAAGCCGGTCTGGCAGTGCTGAAGCCTCACCTGGCCGAGGCGGAAGTAAAAGCTGCAGGACGTATCGTCGCGGGCACTGTGAAAGGTGACCTGCATGATATTGGCAAGAATCTGGTTTGCATGTTGCTGGAGGGCGCCGGCTTTGAGATCATCGACCTGGGCACGGATGTGGCACCCGAGAAGTTCGTTCAAGTTGTGCAGGAAGGTCGAGCCGATGTAGTTGCCCTGTCAGCCTTGCTTACCACTACCATGCCAAATATGAAGGCGACTATCGAGGCACTCAACAACGCTGGCGTGCGTGGAAATGTAAAGGTGATGATCGGCGGCGCTCCGGTCACCCAAGCCTACGCCGATCAGATCGGCGCTGATGGCTACGCCCCGGATGCCAGCCGGGCGGTCGCCCTGGCAAAGTCTCTGATGGATGCTTAATCTATTAACAAAAAGTGTGCGGATTAATGAATAGACCGCACACTTTTTTCTATTAAGGGGGCCAAATCCTACCTGAAAACCTATGTCCATGTACCTGGATGCTCTTTACAAAGTCATTCCTGTAATATTACTATCTTCACTTGGCTATTGGCTTGGACGGCAAAGTTTTTTCAGCCCGGTTACGCTCGGCGAACTTAAAAAGCTGGTTATATATGTCACTTTACCGGCGGCGCTCTTCCTCGCTTTCGTGCGAGTAAGCATCGAGCCACGCCTGCTGGTCATCCCTGTGATCATCTTCATGGCTTGCTTTTTTGTGTTCATCGCCAGCCGTCGCTGGTCGCCGGTTGCCTGGGCTGAAAGGCGTTACTTTCCCTACCTGATGACCGGTTTTGAGGCCGGCATGCTGGGCTATGCAATCTTTGGTGCGGTTTATGGTCAGGAGAACCTGTATAAATTTGGATTGATTGACCTTGGACAGGTGACTTTTGTGTTCTTTATCCTTGTACCGTCGTTGCAGCAGGAGCTCAGTGGTAAGCAGCGGCTTGCGGATACAATACGATCCTTCGTCAAGACCCCGGTCATCCTTGCCATCCTGGGTGGTATATTATTCAACAAGTCTGGTTTGTACACTCTCGCCTCCGGGCAAGCCTGGTATGGCAGTCTTGGATCAACCCTGCAACTGCTCGGTGGCATGACCACTCCATTGGTGGCGCTGATTATTGGGTCTGAGCTACGCTTGAAGCCTGGAAGTCTCTCCAGGCCGGCGCGCACCGTGTTCCTGAGGATGCTCGTATGGGTACCTACAGGATTGCTATTCAGCCTAGTCATGGTAGGCATAATTCTTGGCCTGGACCGGACGTACCAGACGGCGGTATTGACCATAGCGATCTTGCCTCCACCATTCGTCATCCCGCTGTTCATGAAGGACGCAAGTGAAAAAGAGACAGCATATGTGGTGAACACCCTTTCGTTGTCCACCATCATAACGCTGGTGGCATTTATTTTTTTGAGCATAACTCTGCCACCAATGTAAATATAAACAATGTGCAACAAAATCAGGAGCTAGTGATGATCAAAAATGCTACCCTAAAGGTGATAGAAAAACGCCGCTCGTTGCGGATGTATGACCCCACCCCGCTCACTCAAGAGGAAAAAGGGACGATTTTACATGCCGCGATGCGCGCTCCAACTGCCGGCGCGATGATGCTATACTCGATCATCGAAGTTCAACAGCAAACTCTGAAAGACAGGCTCGCTGAAACCTGCGATCACCAGCCTTTTATCGCCACCTCCCCTTTCGTATTATTGTTCCTGGCAGATTACCAGCGCTGGGCGGATTTGTACGCAGCAGCAGGCTGTGAGCAGCGCGCCGCCGAATTGGGCATCAAGACCCGACCACCCTCCGAAGGAGACCTGGTCCTGGCGATGATGGACGCTCTAATCGCCGCCCAAACCGCCGTCATTGCTGCCGAGTCGCTGGGCATCGGGTCATGTTACATCGGCGATATCACAGAAAATTGGGAAATCCACCGGGAAATGTTCGACTTACCGCAGTACACGTTCCCTGTCGTGCTGCTTTGTTTTGGGCGACCTACAAAGAGGCGATCAAAGCTTGTGCCACGGTTTGAGCGGAAATTCATCGTTTTTACCGATCGCTATCGCCGCTTCAGCGCCGAGGAGCTTGATGATGTCCACCTGCCATTCGGAATTCACTCCTTCGAGCCGCGTGATTATTCGAACGGCGCGCAAAATGTGGTTCAGATGAATTACATCCGAAAATTCACAGCAGATTTTTCTTGGGAAATGACCCGCTCGGTTCGGGCGATGTTGAAAAATTGGAGTGAATAGCACCTATTGCTTACACCTATAATTAGCCGATCACCAACTTAACGCTACTCAGGATTACCCCGAGACCAATGAACATTCCCAGGCTGAGCGGCTCTTGAAGGAAGATCACGCCCCAAAGAATGCTGAAAAAAGGGACGAGGAAGGTAACCGAGGCAGCAGTGGTTGGTCCCGCAGCAGTGATCAGGCGAAAATAAATCAGGTAAGCAAAAGATGTTCCCAACAGGGCCAGCGTTAGTGTGGCCAGGACAACGATCAGCGTTGGTGAGGCTACCGGAACGGAGAGTGCTGCTAACGGCATCAACAGGAACGTCGATCCGGTTAGCTGACCCAAGGAGGTATGGATCGGGTTGGCTCCCTGGAAACGAGTGCGCGTATAGACTGCACCCAGCCCATAAGACAGTGCAGCCAGGAGCGATTGCACAACCGCAAGTAATACCTTTGTAGAGTAAGGGATTGGGCTGAATCCAACCAAAATTACGACCCCCAGGATACCCATCAGCACACCCAGGCCACGCCGCCAGCCAAACGGTTCTCTCAGCCACACCGCCGCTGCCAGTGCGGTGAAGAGCGGCGTGGTAGCGTTCAGGATTGCAGACAGCGAGGCATTCAAGTCGATAACGGCATTGGCAATCAACACAAAGGGGATCGCGTTATTTAAAGCGCCGATGACCAGGTAGTGCTTCCAATACCTCCGAAAATTGGGCAAAGAGGCTTGGGACAGGGCATAACCGAGCAGCGCGGCGGCTGCCAACGCCACACGCACTGCCATCAAGAAGATCGAGCCTAGGGCGGGGGCGGCGATGCGGATGAACAGGAACGAACCGCCCCAAATTGCTGCCAGGAAAATGAGCATCGGCCAGGTTTGGAAGGGTTTCTGTGTCGCGACCATCAAAGGAATGCATCCATTCTGTTTGGGAGTCTCTGCATTGTACCTGCAACTAAACATCTCGGCGACCCGATTGTTGCGTCATCGCGCATGTGCTTAAGCACGCGACCTTATTGCTCTTCCATCGTATACACATCTAGATCCAAATAATTCAGACAAAGGAGAGGTTCTATGTTACCAAAACCGATACTGGCGGCGATGATCGCGCTCGCCCTGATCATGGCTGCATGTAAAATGACTTCACAACCTGAGCAAGTGACGGAGGATACTCCTGAATCTAACCAAATTTCCGGAGAAGTGCTTTATCAGAGAATGGGATGCGCCGGGTGTCACACGAATGCGGCAGGAGGCGCCGCCCCATCTTTAGAAGGACTGTATGGTGGGATGGTAGTGCTTGAAAGCGGCGAGACAATCCTTGCAGATGAGAGCTATTTACGTGAATCGATATTATCACCGAGCACCAGGATTGTGCGAGGGTACCAGGCCATCATGCCTGACTTCAAAGGCCAGATCTCGGACGAACAGGTTGATGCGCTTATCGAATACATCCGCGTTTTGGTGAAGTGAGGCAACCTTGTAAAACCCGTAATGACCTCGTGTGTTGTAGAACGAACACAAACAGTGATTAGGTCCGCCCAGAAATCCCGTTGTGCTACAATAATTTAACGTTCTCAAGATGCAGACTTTGTGGTAGTGATTGGAGGAAACTGAAATGACCGATACACCCGCTTTTCCTGGAATTGCACAACGGATGGATCTCGAGCACATCACTCGCAACGAGTTCGTCACCGCAATCGTGCATCTCTACCGTGGTGAGTTGGGCGAGGCTACCGCCTGGCGTGGCCGGATTGATACAACCAGTCATTGGGCAGTGGTGCTGAGTGCTACGGCGTTGAGCTTCGTTTTTAGTGACGAGAGCGGCCAACGTCAAGTGCTGATTCCGATCATTTCACTTTTCTGCGCTTTCTTAATGTTGATGGAAGCGCGACGTTATCGCTTTTTCGACATCTGGCGGTCACGCGCGCGGTTGATTGAGATCAATTTCTACCGTCCGATGCTGGATAATTCCAGGCCGCCTATGCCGGAGTGGGCAGAGACACTGGCACATGATATGGAGTGGCCACATTTTCATATGCCCTGGTGGGAAGCGATCGGCCGTCGTCTACGACGAAATTACCAGTGGATTTTCGCCATTCTTCTGGGAAGCTGGGTAGTGGTGTTGATGTCATATCCAACCTCAACCACCTCGCTGAACGAGATCATATCGCGCGCCTCAATCGGACCGCTATCTGGCCAGGTTGTTATTGCCGGGATGATGATATTTTATGGCGCGCTGGTTGCGCTTGGCCTTTACACGTACTGGTATAGTCACATTATAAAAAGCCTTCCAGCAGGTCATCCCGGACGCCTAAGTATGGAGCATCATGTTGACACTTAATCCGGGTCACTCTTGACAAAAACCCGGAAAATGGATAAAATGAGTGAGTACTCACTTATGAGTGATTGCTCACTCATTATTTGGAGGTTTTGCCGATGACCGAGCCGAGTGGTCGACCTGAACGTCGTCAGCGCCAGATGGCTGCCCGCCTGGAACAAATCCTGGACGCCGCAGCCCATCTATTTGCTGACCGTGGCTTTCACCGCACCACCACCAAGGACATCGCTGAGGCAGCAGATGTAGCCGAAGGCACATTGTACAATTACTTCGAAACTAAAAACGATCTGCTTTTTGCCATATTAGCCCGTCTGAGCGAGAGCGAGCTACCGCAAGCCGGGCTGGTGCCGGGTGCCGCGCGCCCGGCACAGGTGAGCGCAGGCGATGCTCGCCAGCATTTTGCCAGTCTGCTCGATCTACGCCGGGAGTATGTCAACGAGAATTCGGTGATGTTGCAGGCGATCCTGTCTGAGCTCCTGGCCAACACGGAGTTACGCCAGCGATATTCCAATCAACTGCTTGAGCCAACCTTGATCGGACTGGAGAAGGAATTGACCTTGCGTATCAAGCTTGGCCAATTATACGACCTGGACGTCCCGGCAACGGCACGCGTCCTGACCAGTCTATGGATCGGGCTGTTTATCTTACAGCTACTGGAGCAGCCGCAAAACCAGCCCGATTGGGAACGCCTCGCCCAGGCGACCATCCATATCGTATTTGACGGCATTGCGCCTGAAACCACAATGCCAGAAACATCGGGTAAACCGGGACAATAATTGATTTTTTACTCGCCGGGATAATATTGAGGGTTAACGGCGCGGCAGCGCCGTAAGTTTTTACCAGCCCCTGTCAACAGACATCGAAGTTCCGATGACTTAATGAATTGGTCTGAGCCAAAAATGTTTCTAAAAAATCTCCTCCGCCGAAAAATCCGCACTCTGCTCACCGTTTTGGGCGTCGCCATCGGTGTGGCGGCTATTATCGGTCTGGGCGCGCTTGCCGATGGCTTGCAATCCGGTTATGGATCGATGCTTAAAGGCAGCAAAGCCGACCTGATCTTGAGCCAACCGGATACCTATGACCTGAGCTATAGCACGGTCGACGAGGCAATTGGTCAGGAGTTGCTCAACGCGCCGGAGGTCTCTGATGTGAGTGGCATGGTACAGGGATTCATCCAGGCTGAGAATAATCCCTATTTCTTCGCCTTTGGCCATACACCAGATTCGTTCGCTTTGGAGCGATATCACATAATCCAAGGGCAAGGTCTGGAAGGTCACATTTCACAGGCCATACATGGCAAGCCCGTGCTGCTTGGCTCAGCTGCCGCCGAGGTGATGGAAAAGACTGTGGGCGACTCCCTGCGGCTCAGCGGAAGCGTCTATCGCATCCTCGGCATTTATGAGACCGGCGATGCCTTTGAAGACAGCGGCGCGGTGTTGGAATTGAAGGACGCACAGGAGTTGCTTGGTCGACCACGGACGGTCAGTCTGTACTATATCCGGCTAAAAGACCCTTCTCTGCGGGAGCGCTTCATGACCCGCGCCGAACGTCTATGGCCCGACCTGCTGGTCAGCGGATCACAAGACCTGGCTGATCAACAGAGCATGGCGGAGACGATGCAAGGTATGGTGTGGGCGATTGGTGGTCTGGCAATTGTCATCGGCGGTGTGGGTATGATGAACTCCCAGCTCATGTCCGTGATGGAGCGAACACGTGAGATCGGGGTATTGAGAGCTGTGGGCTGGAGTAAACGCCGTGTACTCTGGATGATACTGATGGAATCGATTTCCGTCTGTCTGATGGGTGGGTTGGCAGGGGTAGTGATCGGATATGCAATGATCTACAGTCTGTCCCACTCTACGACCTTATGGGGTTTGAACGTAGAAAATATAAAACCACAGCTCCTACAACAAGCTATCACCGTTGTGCTGATATTGGGGCTGGTGGGTGGTTTGTATCCCGCCTGGCGCGCCTCACGGCTGGCGCCGGTGGAGGCACTACGCTATGAGGGCGGAAGCAGTGGTAAAAAGCTTCGTCGCTTGCCTATCGGTGGCATGGCAATCCAGAGCCTATGGCAGCGTCTCACTCGCACCATGCTCACCCTGGCGGTGATCGGTCTGACGGTTGGAGCGATTATCGCTATCGAAGCGGTGATGCTGGGTTTTACCGAAGAAATGACTGACATGTTCTCCGGCGAGGCACAGATCATACTTCGACAGGCGGACATTGCCGACTCATCCCTTTCCGCCATTGACGAGCGGGTGGGTGATAAAATCGCTGCGCTCCCCGAAGTCCAAGATATCGGTGGGATCATGTTTACGGCCACGATATTGCCCGATACAGGTGGTTTCTTGATCCTTCAGGGTTACTCGCCGCGCAGCTTCCTCATAAACCGGATCGATATCGTCGAAGGCGGTCCATTGGCCAGTAACCACCAAATCCTGCTGGGGCGTAGTATTGCGGACGCGATGAATAAAAAAGTGGGCGACACAATCGATTTGAGCGGCTACCGCTTTAGCGTCATTGGAATTTATGAGTCGAAAGTTAGCTGGGAAGAGATTGGTGGGATCATCACATTACGTGACGCACAGGTTTTCATGGGAAGGCCACGTAAAGTTACCATGATTGCAGTGCGCTTGAAAGACCCGAATCAAGCTATAGCCCTGGTCGAGAAGATTAACCGCGATTTTCCTGACGTGCACGCAGCACTGGCGGGCAATTTTGTCTCCGAATTGCCGGATATGCAGAATTCGTCAGCGATGACCGGATCTATCTCGGTCCTCGCCATCCTTGTCGGTGGTGTGGGCGTGTTGAACACCATGCTGATGTCAGTCTTCGAGCGCACACGGGAGATCGGTGTATTGCGTGCTTTAGGCTGGAGGCG
>Ga0154774_1105_pt2 | contig 16071 bp, 16 predicted proteins | sample Rifle2008BG16ft_FD_105782 | JGI IMG/M metagenome (GOLD analysis project Ga0154774, IMG submission 105782) | Chloroflexi bacterium RBG_16_57_11
AGCCGCTCGGCCAGCCAGGTAGCGGTGCCCCCTACGCCGCATCCCAGGTCGAGCAAACGCGCGGGGGTATGCAAGTGCAAAGATGGCTGAACGGCGCTGGAGACAAGCTGGTTGAGATACACAAAGGCCTGGTCGGTCGTTTTCACCTCCGGCGCCCAGATCTGGCGGTGGATGGCGCCAGTCTCTCCGCTGCCACCCAAACGCAGGAAGCGCCGGGTGTTGGCGTCATAGTACGAAGCAACCTGATCGGCAGCCTTGGGCGTTTGGAGGCGGCTCATGGGTAAGTCAGTACGACCTGGATAGACTGGTCGGGGTGTTGTTCGATCCATTGATACGCCTGGGCAGCCTCCTGCAAAGCGAAGCGGTGGGTGATCCAGCGAGCGGGTCCCACCCGAGGCAGCATCTCCCAGGCGACTTCGAAACGGCGCCTCTTACTCCAGCGCCCGGTCAGCTCCGGGGCCAGGGTGCTGACCTGGGTGCTGATCAGGCGGATACGGCTGCGATGGAAGCGCCCGCCCAAATCCAGGCTGAGGCGCTTCTGCCCATACCATGAGCCAATCAGCACTCGCCCGTCAAAGCCGGTGATGGCAATCGCCTGGTCCAGTGCGGTGGGCGAACCGGTCAGCTCATAACACAGATCGGCGCCTTCCGGCAACAGCAAGTGGAGCTGGTCCTGAGCTCCTGTGTCGTCCGGGTCCAGACTGGCGTGTGCTCCCAGCTCCAGCGAAGCCTGACGGCGCAGGGCATAACGGTCCAGGGTGACGAGACGCTCCAGCGGAAATTGCGCCAACAGCGCCGTGGTGAGCAGCCCGACAATACCTTGCCCGAGCACCACCCCGCGCTCGCCGATGAGGGGTTTACCATCCAGGATAAAGTTGACCGCCGTTTCCATGTTCGGTAAAAAGACGGCGGTTTCGGGCGACATATCCTCCGGCAGCGGGATCAGGCTGGTGACCGGGGCAATGAAATGACTTTCGTGAGGGTTGAAGGCGAAAACCGTCCGCCCCAGCCAGGCCGGCTCCACCGCTGGGCCAAGAGCGATCACCTGCCCGACCGCCGAATAGCCGTATTTGAGGGGGTAGTCGAAATGCCCCCTCAGGCTGGCGATGTTCTCGTCGATCGCCAGCTCACCAGGAAACAACCCCTGATAGACCAGATGCTCGGTCCCCGGGCTGATGGCGGAAAGCATGGTTTGCACCACTGCATCGCCCGGGCCAGGCTCGGACAAGGTTTCCTCACGGATTTCGATGGACCTGGGTGCGGTGAAATAGACCGAGCGGCGTGTGATCACGCCCAGGAGTATAATCAAAAAAGACCCCCCAGCATAGGGCAGCATAGGGGGAGAGATTGCGCCGGTCAACGCAGGCGGCCAAAGATCACAAGATCCTCGCCTAATTTCTTGCTATATGGGTCCTTCAACATGAGTGGCGCAGGCAGAGCCTCCTCGATGGCAGGCAGACCGCCTGTCAAAACTGGAGCGATGGTGATGGAAACCCAGTCCGCCAACCCTTGCAGAAGGAAACTGGTGATTACCTGTGCGCCGCCCTCGACCATCATGCTGCTCAGGCCGTTTTCGGCCAATTTTTCAAGCAGCGCCACCAGTGATACACGACGATTCTCGTCGGCTGGCAAGACCAAGAGCCGGGCGCCAGCCCTTTCCAAGACCGATTTCCGCCCAAGGTCGGCCGCGGAAGTAGTCGCAATCCACACCGGTCGTCTATCTTGCTGCACCAGCCTGGATTGCAAGGGGATGCGCAAACAACTGTCGAGGACCACCGGCTGCGGGTTCTCGCCAGTACCATGGCGCACGGTAAGCTGCGGATCATCGGCGATCACCGTGCCCACGCCGACCAGGATGGCATCATGACCGGCGCGCAAGCGGTGCGTCAGGCGGCTGGATTGAGGGCCGCTGAATGGAGTGGGTTTACCGCGCTGGGCCGTCAGGCAGCCATCCAGGCTCTGGGCAAAGCACAGGCTGACCAACGGTCGCCCGGTTTCCAGGCGGTGCTGATCAGCCTGTGACAGCCATTCTTCAAAGCTCGGCATTCTCGTTGCGCAGTGCAGGCGCCGGCAGGAAACCCAAGTTGAACATATGGTTCATGCGGGTTATTTTGGTGAACAGGTAATTGGCGTTCTCCGCATAGACGGTCGGCTGGACCTGGACGCGCTCGGTCACCGAGATACCCAGATCTTGCAGGGTATCGATCTTGAGAGGGTTATTGGTGAGCATGCGCACAGACTGCACCCCTAAATCCTCCAGGATGAGGGCGGCCACCGTGTAATCACGCTCATCGACCTGGTGCCCCAGGAGCAAGTTGGCTTCGACGGTGTCGTAGCCTTCATCTTGCAGGTTGTAGGCGCGCAGCTTATCCAGCAACCCAATCCCTCGACCCTCTTGCCGCAAGTAGATCACTACGCCCTCGCCCTGTGCAGCGATCTGCTGCATGGCGAAGCTAAGCTGCTCACCACAGTCACAACGCCGCGAACCGAGCACGTCCCCGGTGAAACACTCGGAGTGCAAGCGCACCAGCACCTCCGGCTTGCCACGCACATCCCCCAACACGACTGCCAGGTGCTCCTTATCATCGTGGTTGTTGTGGTAAAGATTAAGATAGAACTCGGCCTCATCGGTCGGGATGCGGGCAGAGACCATCCTTCGCACACTCAAAGATTCCATTGATTTACTCTCCAGCTCCTGGAAATAGGTTTACCGGCGCCCATCGACAACCAGACAAACGATCAGGGCTACCTCAATAACCTTGTCAATGTAGCCAATCGTGATGCGTTGCCCGATAGCCACCCAGGCCAAGACGGTGATTGCCGTAAAACCGATCAACACCCAGCGGGTGTATTTCTGATATTGGCGCAGCTGCGGCAAAAACAGCGCAACCAGCAGCGCAAGATAGCCAATGCCATTCAAGATAAACATCGGTAGCCCCCCAAGGCTGAGAAGAGAAATGCCCAGGGCAAGATGGATAACAGCCGTCGCCACCGTGAGCAGGATAATGGCAATCTGTAGCGCTCCGAATTGAGAAGCCTTCTTCGTGGTTGTCATCGAATCGTCCTCCTTATCATCAATCATATATCTCTTAGATGCTTAACCGCTTGAATTGGTTTCAATCTCCAGCCTGGGAGGGCAGTGAATGAACCGGCTGGTAGGCCTCACCCGAAGATTTGTCCATCAGACCGGCCCCCCACCACAGCCCAATCAAGCCCAGGGCGGTATCGCGCACCCTGATCCACAGGCTGATGGCCAGGCCAATCGCAGGGTTGAATCCCATCGACCCCAGCGCCAGCATCTGCCCCGCCTCCAGGGCGCCAAGGCCGGCCGGCACGGGGGTCATAAAGGCCAGCCGTGAGACCGTCAGCACGGCGACTGCCTGCCACACGTCAAGTTTCGCTCCGAGGACCCACAATGCAAGCCAGAACTCAGCCAGCGAGAGCAGCCAGATCAGCGCCGAGGCACCCACGACCCATAAAACTGCCAGGGGTTTCCGGCGAAACAGGGAATGGAGCTGCCCTTCAGCAGTCTTCGCCACATCCAGGATTGTCCGGACTTTCAGCCGGGCCTTAAGGGTGGCTGGCAGCCGCCCAGAAAGCCTGGTGACTAACCAGGACAGCGGCGAGCGCCCGCACCACAACAGGACCAGATAAGCCAGCGGCAACGCCAACAGCCCGGCGGCTCCAAAAGTCCCAACACCGGACGAAAGGTTGAGTATCAGCTTCTTTTGCAGGATCACCAGGATGCCTACGACCAGAAAGGTGAAATTCGCCAACAGCTCGAACAGCTTATCCAGCGTCACGGAGGCGACCGCCGTGGCAGCCGGGATGGCGTGGCGGCTGCTGATCGTGTACACCTGGAGCGGCTCACCGCCAAATTGCGTGCCGGGGGTGAAATAGCTGATCGCAAAAGCTGCCATGCGATAACGGAAGATCGACCAGTAGCCAAGACGGTGACCTTGAGCGCGCAGTGCCAGCCACCAGCGACTGCTGAAGATGAGCATGGCAAAGGCATTGAAGGCGATCAGACCCACTAAAGCTAACGGATTGATCGAGACAAGCACATCCCGGATATCGTCAAACGGGATGCTGTGCATCAACCAGACCAGCAATACCGGCAGCGCCAGCCAGACCAACCAGCGGAGAGATCGCAAGCGTTTCATGTTTGCTGTCCGGTGCTCCGAACCTGTCTTTGACCGATGGCATGCTGGACCAGGTAATCTTCCGGAGCCCACAGAGAGAACGCGCCGCTGCCAACATACAGGATCAGGATATAGGTAACACCCAGCCCAATCTGCATGGGGGTCAGGGGAGCCAGCAATTGAGCTAAGCCCAGCCCCACCAAAGCCATGACAGAGGCAACGCGTGGCAATATCCCCAGGGCAAGCATCAATACCGAGAGCACACCAAGCAGCCCAAAGAGGACAAGCGCCAGGGGATTTGCCTGAATGGCAGTAAACCATACACCCAAGAAGCTCAGATTTACCGCCAGGATAGTGATGCGCAGCCCGACCGGCAGCCATTGCACGACCCAGGCTTGAAACCCGGTTTTATGCTCCGTGTTGCACCTGAGCACACCGGTGACATATAACCAATCACGCCCAAAGCCCGCCAGCAAGGGCAAGCCGAACAAAGTCGCCGCGATGTGAATGCCGGGTGGCGGGATGAGCGGCAAGAGCGCCACTGCCAGGAAACCCATTTGCAGAGCTGCAAAAACCCGGCGATATAAGCTGGGAGGCGCGGGGTAGGTCGGCCTGCCCAGCCGGCGCCGCAACCACTCGCCGGCCAGGAATAAATAACGCGCAAAGCCGACCAGCAAGTACCAGGTTGGCGCCTGACCGTAGAGCACTACCAGCAGGCTGGCGGCCAGCACACCCAGACCATCGAAGCTCATTTCTAATATTTTTCCAAGCGCGGTGGTGTGGTTGGTGAGGCGGGCGATAAAGCCATCGAAGAAATCGGTGGCATCCGACAGGATGTACAGGACCCCCGGGACCCAGATCAGCCAGCCTTCTGGGCGTGGCAGCAAGAGAAAACCCAGCATGCCTGCCACCAGCAGGCCGCGTAGCAACGTCAGGCGATTCCCCCAGCCCAAATCGGGGAGCAGCTCTGTTTCACTTTCACGGTGGTTGGCGCCCAGATTCTTCCATAGTACGCACAGCAAATACGCAACCACCAGGGACGGGAGAATCAGCCAGCGTAACGCCAGGTCAGGCTGCCAGGCGACGCTCAATACCACAAAACCGGAAACCAGGAAAGAAAGGCTGAGGGCGGCAATCAGCGCCCACTCGGTGCGCAGAGCTTGCATAGGTGGTTTGTTCAGGCGCATGATTTGCGTCTTTGGTGGTCGATCGATTAAATCCAGGGCCATGATGGGTCAAATTCTACCATAGTGGGTTATTATTATGATAAATATACGATAAATGACAGGGTTTGGATTTCGCTTGATTCCCCCTAATATCATACCGGTCCAATTGAGCGGATTGGATCTCGCTCATCGCCGATGAAGCGCTGAGCGCGCCATGTTACCCCCATTTGAATATACTGGGGGCTGAATGTGCTGGTCTGATCCGCTCGATGGAGGGTGTTTTTTCGCTCGCGGAGCCTACAAGTCCCGGTTACCGAAGCGACGAACCGCCAGCGCAAAGGCCAGGAGCATGAATAAAATAGCGTAAAGGATCATCACTCCGCTGGGGTAAGCGTTGGTCGTAAAAGGCGAAACCCCCAGGGCGGTGACCAGCGGCGATTGAAGCTCGTGAGCGGCGCGCTTCCAGAGCGCTTCGCTGGGCATCATCAGGCTGGTGATGATCCCGAGGTTGATGGCGATCTGGCTGGCAGATGGATTGGGGAAGAAAGAGCCGATCTGCTCGATCCAGCCGCCGATGAAAGCCACCCCGTAAAGCCCAAACACCAGAACGCCATTTGCCAGGGTGGACAGGTAAGCGCCGCCCATCAACGACACGCTGAGCAAGACCAGGGCGTTCAGCCAGATCAGCGCCAGCGCGCTGAGCGGATGAGGCGCGCTATAACCCGAGCGCAGGTATATCAACCCCATCACCCCGCCGCCCATCAGCAGCAGGTACAGGCTGACCATGATGGCAAAACCCAGCCACTTGCCCAGCACGATCTCCCAGCGCCGGATGGGCTTGGCGACCAGGGTGTGGATGGTGCCCGAGCTAATCTCGCCGGAGAGGGTATCCACCGAGGTCAGGACGATCATCATGGCGGTCAGGAAATTTACCACATACATGCCGGCCATCAGCAAGAAGTTGCGAATCTGGTTCAATTCCAGGACCCGCATCGAGCCGATTTCTTTCTCCACCTCACGCATGATGAAGTGGAACCCCAGCCCGTAAACCGCCAGGAACAGCAAGCCCAGCAACAGGGCTGCGAGCAGAATCTTGCGCCGCGAGGCCTCACGAAAGCTCAAGCGTGCGATCGTCAGGGTGCTCACAGGCCGCCATCCGTCCCGACAATCTGGATGAACAAGTCTTCCAAGGAAATGCGCTCAGGGCGCAGGGCGAAGACATCCACACCCTGCTCGACCAGGTAACGGTTGACCTGCGGAAGGTCGGCCTCGCCTTCCAGCGTCAGCGCGATGTGCTCGCCATCGAGTCGCACGCTGCGGCTCCAGCGCGAAAGCCCCTGGACGACCTCGGGACGCAGGTTGCGGGCGCGCACTTCCACGCTCAGCTCGCCTTCCACCAGCGATTGGAGCGGGCTGACGCGAATGACCTGACCATGCTTGATAAAAGCCACCCGGTCGCAGGTGATCTCCACCTCGCTCAAGAGATGTGAGTTCAAGAAAACCGTGGTGCCATCTCGGCGCAGCTCTCGGATCACATCCCGGACCAGGCGGCGGCCCACCGGATCCAGACCGGAGGTCGGCTCGTCCAGGATGACCAGATCCGGCTGATTGAGCAGCGCTTGCGCCAGGCCGATGCGCTGGAGCATGCCCTTGGAATACTCGCGCAGCTTCTTACCCGCGTGGGGCGTCAGGCTGACCAGGTCGAGCAGGTCGGCGATACGGCGGCGCGCCTGCTGACCGGACATCTTATAAAGCTCCGCATGCAGGGCCAGGAACTCGGTGCCTTTAAGCCAGTCGTGAAAGCGAAAATGCTCGGGCAAAAAGCCGACCCGGCTGCGCACCAGGGGATCGTTCAATGATCCACCGAGCAGATACGCTTCGCCGCTAGTGGGGAAGACCAGGTTGAGCAGCATCTTGACCGAGGTGGTCTTCCCGGCGCCGTTTGGGCCGAGGAAGCCGAACACCTCGCCGCGCTCTACACTCAAAGTCAGGTCGCCAACTGCGACTTTATCGCCAAAGACCTTGCGCAGCGCGCGGGTTTCGATCGCCGGGGATGAAGAGGGTATCATGGCAGACATTCAATAAAAACCTGTACAGGCGAACAAACCGACCACCTGTACAGGTTATACCCGAAGTGGGTGGCTTTGTCTACTTCAGCGAGGCGGCAATCTGCAAGGCTTCATCGGCCTGGCCAGGGCCGCCCAGGGCGTAAACCACGCCGTCCTTGACCCACACGAGCAGGAAGGCTCGTTCGCCATTTTCGAAGTGCTCGATGAGCGTGCCGGTGACGCCATCCACCTGCACCTCTTGATAGTCAGCGCGGTAGCGCGGCACGGGGACGACAAAGGTGCTCGTCCAATCCACGCTGCTGGCGAAGCTGGCGGCTTCTTCAGGCGTCATGCCGAGTACCTGCAAGTAGATCTCACCCATCTGAGCGAAGTCCAGGTCAGGCGGGGCGTCGATGGACGGGCTCGGCATCTGGAAGAAGGAGGTGCAAACGGGGAAACCTGCCGGAGGTGGCTTATCCGGATCAAACACTGGAGGCTGTTCCACCTGGCAATCGCCATATAGGGCTGCCACGCCCGCCGGCACTTCCAGCTTGACCACTGCGCCATCCAGACTATCGGGGAGCTGAATGTCCGGTCGATTCATCTCTTGCATGACCGCTCGCATCAGCTCCAGATCGATGGTAAAGGTGACCTTGCCGCCAGGTTGGACCATGATTTTCGGCTGGCCTTCCAAGGTCGTCGGCAGGCGCACTGGCATGCCCAGCCGGGCGCTGGCCTCTTCGGCGCTGGAGACTTCTTGCGGCTCGCCCCCTTCTTCCACTTTGACGCTTTCGGAGAAAAGCCCTTCGAGGCGGGTGGATTGCTCCATCTCCCCGGCCAGCCGCTCAGTATCGACCGGCACGACACGCACCTGTTCGACACGGAATAGCTTCAAAAAGCTGTTAGCTACCGCCTGGACAGGCGGGAAAGCCAACGAGATCGCCAGCACGGCGACCAGCGCCAGGCCAACCCAGGCCGGGCGAGAAATACGGGAGGTAAGTTTAGACCACATCGTGATTGGCTCCTTTGGGTATTGCAGCCGCCTCTCCAGACGGAGGCGAGCTGCCGGGGTTGAGATTGGTTTCGAATCGCTGGGTTCCAGACTGGCGAGGTGAGCGCCGACCTGCCTGGTTTCCTCCAGAGCGGTCTGGGCGGCGGACCGGCAACGCGGGCAATCCGCCAGGTGCGCTTCCGCACGCCGCAGCGCCTCGTCTCCTAACTGGCGGTCATGGTACGCTTGAATTTCTCCTGGGCTGAGATGCATATCAGCGCCTCCTCTCCGGTCGATTATCCTATGGCTCTGGAAAAGGCCTGTTCAAATTCCGCCTGCGCGCGGGCCAGCAATGCGCCCACGGAGGCGGGAGAAACACCCACGGCTCCGGCGATCTCGGCGTAGGACATGCCGGAATGACGCAAGATCAGCATCTGCGCCGAGCGGGGCTTGATCCTACCCAGGGCTGTGCGTGCTCGCTGGCGCTCCTGATCCTGCTCAACGACTGCAGCCGGGTCTTCAGACGGATGGGATTCCAGCGCCAGATGACCGGCTTCTTCTTCGTATCGCTGGCGGCGCCGGCGAGCGCGCAGGGCGTTCAGCGCCTGGTTGGAGGCCACCCGGTACAGCCAGCCGCCCAGACGCTCGCGATCAGCGGGTGGGCGGCGGTGCAGCCGCACGAATGTCTCCAGCGCCTGATCTTCAGCCTCATCCCAATCCCCCAGGATCGAATACAGCACGCGGCACAGCCGCTCCCAGTGCTGCTCGAAGAGCGCCTCGAAGGCTTCGCTTTCGCCTGCGACCCGGTTCGCCGGGCTCGGTTTACGAGATAAGGTCATCGTCGTCGCCAAGTTCTGCACTACGCCTCCAGTTCATGAGATAAACACCTCTCGAGGCGCAGTTGTGACAGTCAGGATTGTGCTGAAGGCTATTATAATGGGTACGAATATCCCCACTGACATTGGAGACCCCATGACCCTAGACCTGTTCATGATCCGCGCGCAGTTCCCCGCGCTACGCCGACCGGCGATCTACTTTGACAATCCCGGCGGCACACAGATCGCCCAACCATCCATTGGTCGTATCACCTCTTACCTTACAGAACACAATGCCAACCACGGCGGCGCCTTTGCCACCAGCGTCGAGTCGGACGCGGTGCTGGAAGAGGCCCACCAGGCGATGGCCGATCTACTGAACGCCGCGCGGCCGGAAGAGATCATCTTCGGCAACAACATGACCAGCTTGACCCTGCATACCAGCCGGTCGATCGCCCGTACCTGGCAAGCCGGCGACGAGATCGTGGTCACCCGGCTGGATCACGATGCCAACATCACCCCCTGGGTGCTGGCGGCGCAGGATCGCGGGGTCAACGTCCGTTGGGTGGATTTCCACCCGGAGGATGGCACGCTCAACCTGGAAGATTTTCAAATAGCGTTGGAGAACAAGCCGCGCCTGGTGGCTGTCGGCTACGCTTCCAACGCCTTGGGCACGATCAACCCGGTGGCAAAGCTGGTGAAAATGGCGCACGCCGCCGGAGCGCAGGTGTATATCGACGCGGTGCAATATGCCCCGCATGGCCCGATCGACGTGCAGGAGCTAGGCTGCGACTTCCTGGTATGCTCGTCGTACAAGTTCTTTGGACCGCACGCCGGCATCCTGTACGGGCGCTACGAGCTGCTGGATGAGCTGCCGGCTTACAAGGTGCGCCCGGCGCCAAACGACCCGCCAGGGAAATTCGAGACCGGCACGCAGAACCACGAGGGCATCGCCGGGGTACTGGGGGCGGTGGAATACCTGGAATGGGTGGGGGCGACTTTCGGACAGCCCTATGAGGAGAAATACGCCGGGCGCTATCAGGGACGCGGCTTGCGCCTGAAACAAGCACTGACCGCCATCCGCGCGTATGAATTCGAGATCAGCCGCTGCATGCTGGAGGTGCTGGAGGAGACGCCGGGGGCGCAGGTCTACGGCCTGACCGACCCGCGCCGCCTGGAAGAGAGGGTGCCCACCTTCTCCTTCAACCTGAAGGGCTGGAGGCCGCGCCAACTGGCCGAGCGGCTGGCGCAGGAGGAGATCTACGTCTGGGATGGCAACTACTACGCCCTGGCGGTCACCGAGCGCCTGGGGCTGGAAGAGGGCGGTGGGATGGTGCGGGTAGGACCGGTGCATTACAACACAGTTGAGGAGATCGGCAGGTTTGGGGAAGCGCTGGGAGAGGTTGCAACAGAGTGAGCTGACGGTCGGTTTCACCGCTAGTGAAACCGACCACAACCAAGCGCCCAACGAAATCTACTTGCCCTGCGTGTACCAGATGGACCCGGCGGTGTCGTAGTTCAGCCCCTCGCCCCAAACGACATGCGTGGTCCCTCGATCGTCAATATCCATCTCGAAGTAATCGCCGAACGGGAAGCTGAACCCGTATGGGAAAATATAGCTGAAGCCAGGTACGAAGGTAGAGAGATCAACCTCTGCCGACCAGGTTCCGCCGCCGTTCCTGGAGTTGCGGTAATAGGTATTCCACAACCCTTGCGCCCGCGCGTCCATCCACGCAATGCGGACGTCGCCGGCGGCTCCGGCGACGATCGCCGGGAAAGCATGATTGACCCCGATCGGGGCACCGGAAACATCCACCTGGGGCGACCAAGTTTCACCGGCATCGGTGGACTTTGCGAAGAAGATGCGCTCCGGGCCATTTTCCACTTCACCTGCGTTCCATAGCGCGTACAACGTCCCGGCGGCGTCGGAGGTCATCGTAATCTGTGCGCCGAGGTAAGCCCAGCCGCACAAGTAGGCAGAGCAGTCGGGTGGCGAGCCGGATACGTCGATCAGTTTGACCTTCCAGGTGGAGCCGCCGTCGGTGGACTTGCTGATATACAGATTCACAGGTCCCTTCGCGCCGCCGTTCTGCTCATAACCATCCCATGCGAAATACACGTTGCCAGCTGCATCGGCCGTACCGCCGCCCGCCAGCGACCACCCCAGCTGACCAGCGGCGGTTCGATTCACAATCGTCGAGGTGAACGTCACGCCGCCATCGTGCGAGGCAGATACCCATACTCTCTGTGCATGGTTGTATCCAACGTACACATCCTGGCCGCGCACGACCAGGATCGGCTTGTCGGTTGCGGCGTTGGGGCTGTTCGCAACGACGACCGTCCAGGTTGCGCCGAAGTCGGTCGACTTGGCGACGACGGTATCGCTCTTGCCGTCCTGCAGCCAGGCTGCATACACGGTCCGACCGTCGATTGGATCTACGACGATCTGTGGGTCCCACTGGCCCAAACTCGCCCCGCCTGGGTAAATCAACGTCGGCGAGGCCCACGTCGCACCTCGATCGCGGCTGATCTGGAGGATCATCGTTGGACTAAAGCAAGTAGGACAGCCGGGAACCCCCAAATACTGTGGATAAAACACGTAAACATGACCAAAGCGGTCGGCGGCGATCGCTGGTTCCCACTGGTCGCCGGTATGGAAGCCAAGGCGGATTTGCGGGGTAAAACCGGACGAGGCAGGCGCCGGAGCCCTGGCCGGTTGAGAAGCCGGGGCATCGACCACTTCGGAAAGCACGATACCGCTACGCCGCTGGCCTTTCGCCTTTTCTTTTAGATTGGCGCCCGGGCTGAGCCGATCGCTGGCAGAGGTCGATGTTATCGATGAAGCCAGCATCCATAGTGCGATCACGAACAAAGTTCCAGTAAGTATCGAAACGACGATACGCCCTGACCATTTTGTTCTCATGGCTGATACTCCTTCCCCTTGGACGCGAATACCTCGGTATCCAGGTCCAGGATTGTAATCACCACCGTAAATGCGGGTAGCCCAACGAGTGGGCACAAAGCTGCTTACAAAATATTGGGTTATATACTGTCCAAATGGTATTATACACCGGAGTTGCTATGCTCCAGTCAAAAGCGAGTTTATCGCTTTACAGCCAGTGCCAGGGTGCGCGCCGGCCCGGTGCATTACAACACCGTGGAAGAGGTTGGCAGATTCAGTGAAGTGTTGGACAATATCGGGACTGTTGATCGCTAACAGTATTTGTTAATCCGCTTTTGGCCTCTCAGACTCAATTTCTCGCCAAAAATCTTCGTGCTTTATGCCCTTGCCCTCTCGGATTTGTTGTTCAGCAACTTCAAGGATTTTTTGGAATTTAGGCGAATACGCCAATATCATGCGCTCGATCTCATCCTCATCCTTGATGGACAAAAGCATGGCCACGGGCTTGCCATTCTTTGTCACAATGACAGGCCCTTGTTCGCTTGCTTTTAGAAAGCCGCTGAATTTTGCTTTAACATCTGCAACAGAAGCGATTTTCATAACTCTATCTCCTCACCACCTATAACCAGTCGATTGCCGATTTTCTCACCTATTGCAAGAATGACTACCTCCTGGCTGTTATTGTCTATTCGGTAAAAGGCCCTAAAGCGATTGTCAGGACCAAACCGAATTTCCCATTTTGCGCCATACACAACCGGCCTTTTGAGCGGCTTGCGATTTCTGGTCTCACTATCAGGTTCAAATCGTAATTGTGCTTCCAAATTATCCCGAATGAGCGCCCAATACTTCGGTTCAAGCGTCTTGAGATGTTGTTTGATAATCGGTGGGTATATCAGCACAAACTGGCGCTTCGAAGTCACTGTGACTATTATTATAGTCACAAGCCGCCCGTTGTCAATACCTTTCCTTCCAAAACGAGCAGGCTAACGATCGTGTTTAGCCGCACGCGGGGCATGGTCTAACGTCACCCTGGCAGTCACCAAACGGCTAGACCTAGAAGCGGGTGGCGGGATGGTGCGCGCCGGACCGGTACATTACAACACAGCGAAGGAAATTGACAAATTTCGAGATGTGTTAGCGAGGGTGGTTTCGTAGTACGATAAATTCTTCCTCACGGGTAGGGCATGGCCGGCGGCGGGTAGGACCGGCGAGAAGGTTCTTCCGGCGGCGGATAAGGTGTGGTGGAGGGCGAGGGGGTGACGGTCGGCGGGAGCGGTGTCCAGGTCGGCCAGGGCGTGACCGTTGGACGAGGCGTGCCTAGTGATGGAGCAAAAACCTTCCCACCCTCACGACCCAAATGCACCATCACATTATCAGAACTTACTTGACCCAGATCCGGATCAAAGGCCTCAGCGATTAGATAGTAATCTCTTTCCTCGAGAGGAAAGTCCACCAAAAATGTGTACTCCTGGGTATGATTGGCCCGAACATCTGTTACCCACCATACTCCATTCCCTGCCGGCCACGCCATCTGGTCTCTAAATTCGCCTTTCTCCGAGGCGATCCGGACAGATGGATCGGGAGAAGAGAATGTCACCCCCAATTCCAGAAAATCAATCTTAGGGGCAATCTGGCTATATGGGCCGGGGAAAGCGATAGAGTCCCCCTCTTTCCTGCCCTCTATCTGAAGAAGGGCACGGACCGGTTCTCCCCAGTGAACGGGATCGGCTATCCGAATCGTGAGGCAGGGCCCTTGTCCACAATTCACCCCCTCGGAAGTTGTATTTCGCCCCGTACCAAGCCCGGACAAAGGCATGGTCGACACCGGAGTGCCTGAGTAGTACACTTCCCCTCCCTTACGGGTGAGGTCGACAGTGGCTGAGTCGGTAAGGTAATCCAAGTCTGACCTCGCCACCCACCCAAGTAAACGGAATTCTTTTTCGATCAATGGAAACCGTACCTTGCGTACAAAGACCTGAGTCTCGTTAGCCTTCAAATCCGCCTTCCAACTTGCAGCAAATTCATCAACTTTTCTTTCTTTCGTCTCAATTTCCCAACCCTGTGGATCTTCTACGATTGCACCTCGATCGTAATTGAGCCCAATACTTAAATCAGGCAAGTCCTTATCCGCGTTGACTGTAATAGTGACTTCGACCGGCTCACCCCAGTCGGTGGGCTCAGCTACTTCCAGTTTGACACAAACCCAACCTCCTTTACTGCAATTGGGTCTCTCTGCCGAACCTCCGCTAGTGCAGGCAACCATGAACATCAGCATTAGAGTCAGAATGAATGTGTGTTTCATCTACGCCTCCATCACAATCATGGGTTGCTATTCATAACAATGGGCAGAAACACCCAAGCCTGTACCGGTAAAACATTCACCCGGAATGTGTCGTTAGTCGTCTTGAGACTGTCGTTTGCCTGGATGGTCACATCACAACTGCCCAACCATCCGGATTGCGGATGGATGTCTACCATGTCCCCGCCGTCTATTGTCGCCCCACAGCGCCAGTCGCTGGTGTAAACAATCTGCCAGTCTAATTCCGAATCGCTGCTCTCATCGTCTGTCGAATAAGTCCAAAGGTCAATGGCATTCTCACATCCCAATCCTTGCAGAACGATGCGATCAGGCAAAGAGGGTTCATATCGTGGCGGTGTATCGTAATCAATGGTGTTCTGGTAGATCGCCCGCACCGCATGGTGTTCGTTTTCTTCGCTGATCTTCCAACCTTCCCAAAAAGCTTCAAGGCAATCCTCGTTGGGCGCCTGGAAAACATTATTGGCAATGGGTGTAAAACCGAAAGTGGCGCTATCAAAACCTTCATTGACACCGTCGAAGAGATCATAAAGCGCCCCTGCTACTCGCCCTTCCACTGAGTCTCCCCAGGGGAATACAGGTGGTAGATCATCACGATTGCGTAATTCAAGATTCTCGAAAAATCCGCCTCCACATGGACCGCTTCCAAAGTCAAAACAACTATCGTTTGGATTCAGTGTACTATTCACAGCCAGCGGGATGAAATCGGCCCAGCCCTCGCTCCAGCCGCAGTTCACATCCTCTTGGCTAAAAAGGTTGTGATTGTAACACCACACGTCCCACCATAGCCACCAACCAGTAGCGTTCCACATATAATGATGACCAGTTTCGTGTATGACGGTATCGCTAGAGATTGCGTTATCGTGAGCGATATAAACATATGGACCCCCAACGCCTCCGTTGAAGTACGACGAACAGACAGGCCAGGAAGGATAACAATTAGCAGCCCTTTCCCATTTCGCCGTTGCCGAGCCGGGGTCGATGCCTGTCTGGCTTGTTATATACTCCCACGCGCGGCGTAAATCCTGGAAAATCCACATCGCCTCTCGGTCAGACTCAGCAGGAATTTGGAGTACTCAAGTCAGCAATTCCATCTGGTGCATTTGTAATGGGGGAACGGTTCCATCTGCCGCCAAAGCCAGAATATTGCTTCGGCTGCTGTGGCTCCTGTGGAGCTGCCCAGGTCAAAAGGACCGTAAATCATCCAACTTTGCGCATTCGGTGGGTAGGTGGAAAATGCAGGGTCCAGGCCATCCGCACCACCATTGGCGGGCCAGCAGCCCAATAACCATCATTAGAGCGAAAGTCGTCTTCATCCCACAGGTATTCTTTGCCATCGTTTGGATTATTGTCCACCAGCGCCCAACCGGCGCCCAGAAAATTGCCTTCGAACGTCTCAAGCGTGAGGATTCTCCAACCATCAGGCTCCAGCAATAAGCCTTGGACCTCACCCTCCGATTTCTTCTCATCTCCATCAGGTATGTTGGATTTTTCTACCTCAGGAGAAATACGTAAGGAAGTTGGACGCCCAGGCGTTCCGAATTTCTGCGTCGGAACCGGGCCTACGGGGGTGTAAAAAATGCTGATCGACGCATCTCGCAGCCACCCGGATTGGCCAGGAACCGCGTCGCGAACCCAGAAATACCACCCGCCTTGGGCAGGTGTCCCATTAAAAATGTCCAACCCGATT